>ENA-OQCX01000569-OQCX01000569.1-human-gut-metagenome-genome-assembly--contig:-NODE-569-length-19058-cov-1.869368_pt1 | contig 19058 bp, 45 predicted proteins | sample MGYA00242762_ERZ504587 | MGnify/ENA primary metagenome ERZ504587 (study PRJEB26092, sample SAMD00036337) | human gut metagenome | host: Homo sapiens | study: EMG produced TPA metagenomics assembly of... | reverse complement strand
AGCGCACGGCGGGCTCGGTCGGCTCCATGGTCTCGGCGGCCGGGGCGGGGGTGTCCGGGATGTATGTGCCGACGGTGGTGGTCGGCGGCAGGATGTTGGTCTCCTGCTTGCTGCCGGTCGGGGTGGTGAAGATTGCCACAGAGATGCCGCCCAGCAGAAGGACGGCAGCGGCCAGCGTGGCAGCTCTCAGGGCTTTCCTCTTGGCACGCGGCGCCGGCGTGTTATACTTGCGGTGCGGGATCCGTATGCTGGCAGGCTGCTGGATCTTCTCGCATGGGTCGCCCGGTCGCAACGGGCGGCCCTTTCTTTTGTGGTTTCCGTTGGTTTCTCCTTTCACCGAGCCCGTGCGACGGTCAGATCACAGAGGGCGTGAGTGAGGTCGCTGAACTCGGTCTCTCGGACGGTGTCAGCGGTCAGCAGCACGAGGTAGTCGTTGTCGTAGTAGTCGATCTCGGGGTGCCGCTGCCGGTTTACTTCATTTTTGTGGCGGGCGTAGGGCTCGGCACGGTTCCAGACGTCGTCAGGGATCCAGCGGTCGAGGCGATCCTCGACGCGCTCGCGCAGCTCCTCGCTCGTGATCGTGATCTCCGGGCTCATGCTGTCACCTCCGCGCCACGCGGGCCGGGAGCGTCTGCTCCGGGCGAGTCAGGCCCTTGCTGAAGCTCTGCGGCTCATATCTGACGCCCACGATCCGGCGGCCGCTGACGCCGTACTTGGGGTTGTAGCCGAACAAGTTGACGTAGCTGCTGAGATCCTCGCGCTCGTCGTCCATCGCCTTCAGCACCTCGAACAGGGCCAGCACGTCGTCGATGGCGCGATGGCTGTTCTGCACCTTGCCGGTGAGGTCGTAGGCGATGATCGCGTTGGCGAGCTTGTGCGGGTAGGCCCTGCGGTCTTTGTAGACCGTCAGGCTGTCCAGCCAGTCGATCCGGCCGACCTTCTGGCCGCGGAGCAGGCACGGAGAAAACAGGCGTCAAACTGTGCATTGTGGGCGATCATCAGCGTCGGGCCGTCCTGCATCAATTTGGCGATCTGGCTGGCCGCCTTGGCCGGCTGCACTCCCTCGGCCTGAAGGATCTCGTCGGTGATGCCGGTCAGGCTGACGATGTTCTCCGTGAGCGCCTCGCCCTCCGGCAGCTTGATGAAGGTGTCCATCTTGCCGGCGATCCGCAGGCCGCCTGTGGCCGTGCGCTCCACGCGCAGGGCGGCGAGCTCGATGATCTGGTCGTTGTCGAAGTCGAGGCCACTGGTCTCGGTATCAAACACGACGAGGGCCTTGTAGCGGTCGAACAGGGTGGAGAGGTTACTCATGCCGGGCCTCCTTCTCGCGGGTAGCTCTCAGGGTGCCGAGCATAAACGAGAGGGCTGTGGTCAGTTGATCCTCGGTGGCGAAGGTGCCGCCGAACTGCTCGGCCAGCGCCGCGATGATCTCGCCGGCGTGCTCCGGCGTGACGTCGTCGGTGGCTTCGTCGTCCTCGATGGAGATCAGGAGATCGGAGTCCAGATAACAAGCGGGGCGCAGGCCGTGGTGGCCGTGGTAGGCGTAGTCCCAGTCCAGAGCGCATCGGCGAGACGTGGCGGGCGCTGTTGGCCGAGCCGTTAGACTTCGTGCTGAAGGCGGTGGAGAGCCACCACCAGTCGTCTGCGTTGGGGATGACGTCGCGGTTGCGCCGGTACTGGTCGACCGTCAGCAGGAAGATGGTGACGGTGCAGGTGCCGTAGTCCTTCAGGCCGTCGTCGGTGGTCAGGTCGAGCTCCGTGGTCAGGAAGGCGTTGGGGCCGTTCAGGTCCTCGAGCAGGTTGTCGAGGTAGGCGCCGTTGAGGTATTCCTTGCTGCTGGCGACGGCGAAGTTGTTGCAGTTGCCCTCGTCAAAGGCTCGGGTCTCGATGATGTCCTTGCTCAGGCAGAGTGCGCGGCCATCATCGTTCTCCAGCAGGATCCAGCTCTGGCCGGCATAGTCGAAGGCCGTGCCGCGGGCGGCGTTCTTGAGTGCGATCTTTTTCATGGGGTTGCTCCTTTCGTTCTCTGCGGCCGAGCCTTCTGGCTGGCCTGAATGTTCGGCAGGGTCTCGCCGGCGCGGAGCCGGCTCTCACAGTGCGGGCAGATGTAGCCGGTGCGGGGGATCTTCTGGTAGATGCTGACGTTCCAGTCGAGCCCGCAGCCGACGCACTTGGCTGTCATGGGCCTCCACCTCCTTCCGCAGCCAGAGCCTCGAAAACGTAGCGCCGGATGCGGTTGCGGTACTTCTTCCGGGTTCTGGCTTTCTTTGCGTGGGCCGCGAGGTGCAGCCACTTCGGCGGCACTCCGATGGCCATGACCGATACCTTCCAGAGCTTTTTGAAGGCAGAGAGCACGGCGTTGATGACCGGCTTCATGGCTTCGGCCAGCTTGGCGGCGATTTCCCGCATCGCGTCGGCCAGTCTATCGAAGGCTTCGCGGGCCTGCTGCATCTTCTCGTGATCGGCGAGCGCCATGCTGCCGTCGTAGACGTAGGGGCTCAGCTCGTCATCGCCGCCGTCGGCCAGACGCTCGCAGAACGGGAGCCGGCAGCTTCGGCAGCCTTGCGGCCCTCCTCGAGGGCGTCCCGGCCTTGCGTGACTTCGCAATAGTCCGCGAGGCGGTTGTGGCCGCCTTCGTAGTGCCAGCGGATCCCGGCGGCGATCTCGTCGATGGTCATGTCCTCACCGAAGTGGCCGCAGTAGTAGCCGTTGACGATGACGGCGTCCGGGTCTGCCTTCAGGATCCCGATGGCGTCGTTGAGGTCGTCGGTCTCCCACTCGCCGTTCCAGATGTCGCTCCAGATCGTCAGGGCGTTCCACGAGCGGCCGGTGCGATACACGATTGTCCAGCCGATGCCGTCGCGGATCTCCGCGGCGAAGTCTCGGGCGATGTCTCTCAGTGCTGCCATGCTGGTGCCTCCTCTCTGGTGATGTGCACGACGGTGACGAGGTCGTCGATCTCGTGCTTGGTGGTGTATGTGTCCCGCTCGTCGAGCCCGATGTGCCGCAGCAGCGTCTCGGGCCCGTCCAGCAGGAAGGCTGTGGCGCCACGGCGTTCAGCCGGTAGACCGTGACCTCACGGTGCAGCGGGCGCGTCCTCGTCCAGCGTGGACGGGAACGAGGCCCGGCAGATGGGGCTCGCCTCGTATCTGAAGGCGGTCGCGCGGTTCTCGCCGGTGATGATGTCCTTCACAAACTCCTCGAAGCTTTGCGGGGGATCGAGCTGCGGTACTTGTCCAGCGTGACGTCGGCGAGCTGCCGGATGGCTTTGGTGTTCATGTTCCGCACCTCCTCAGCAGGCGTCGCCGTGCGGGCCGACGACCGTGACATGCTTGGTGTTACCGTCTTTGTCCTCGTAGATTTCCTCGACGCTGTTGTCGGCCCAGTTGATCGTCTCCTTGAGCCGCCAGCACCGAGCGTCGTCCGCAGCTTTGGCGGCTTCGCGCGCTTCTTGCTGGAGCTCCTTCAGGCGTCCGAACTCGCTTAGCGTCAGGCTTGCAAAGGGTTCGCTCAGCGCGTAGTCGCTGAGGTAGAAGCTGATAAAGCTATGGCTCCAGCCGGCGTTATGCCAGCCGCTCGTTGCTTTTTCGGCGAAGGCTATGAGCTCGGCGTCGTCCTCGATGGGGCCGCGCTTGCGGTGTTCAAAGATGAACTCGTCGCGGGAAAAGACGGGTTTTCCGTTTACATAGCCGTACACATTGGGGTTGTGTGTCATGGTGGTCTCCTTTCGTCTTGGCCCGGCCAGAGCCGGGGATCTTAGTGGTGTCGAGTCCCTGAAAAGCAGAAACACGACCGCCGGATCGCTTCAGAGAGCAGCGCGGAGGGGGTGCGCAGCTCGTCCATTTTCAGCGTCGGGGTCGTGTGATCGTTTTCATGTTGGGCTCTCCTTTCTTCGGCCCGGCGCTGCCGGGTGTTCTTGGCTACTGTGCGGCCGGTGCTCGTTTACCTCTGCGCTTGAAGCTCTCACGCAGCCGCCTCTCGGCGAGCTCTGCGCTGTACCCTTCGCGCTGGTTGGCGTCCAGCGCGCCGGTCGCGCCTCGCTGGAGCTCCTTGTAGATCGTGGTATGGTGAACGCTCAGGCGGGCCGCGATGTCGACCGGCCGATCTCCGAGCAGATGCCACGCCTCGATCTTCTTCCTGTCCTCGAGGTCAGGTAGCGGTACTTTCCCGTCAGTCTCACCTCCGTCCTATGGGGTTGTAGTAAAGAAAAAACGCACAGCCGACTCGTTTGAGTCTCTGTGCGTTTAATGATAATGGATGGCTTGCCGTTTGTCAAGAGTAAATGCACAAAAAAAGCAAAAATAATTTTACGAGGCCAGAATGAGGGCCATTTCCTCGCGGAAAAGCTGCTCGGAGCACAGATAACCGAACATTTTCCGCGGGTAGTTGTTGAGCCACGCCTCGATCCGCTTGGTTTCCTCGTCTGAGATTGTGCTGAGGTCGGTGCCCTTCGGAACGTGCCGTCGGATTAGGCCATTTTGGTTTTCGTTGGATCCGCGCTCACTCGGCCGGTAGGGGTGGCAGTAGTAGACCTCGGTGCGGGCGCCCTTGCCGCTTGCGCTTCGCTCAATCCCGCAGCGTCGGCAAACTCGCAGCCGTTGTCGCAGGTGATGGATCTGAATACCTTCGGGAACAGGTCGCCGTACTTGGCCTCGAGCCCGTCGATCGCAGCGACGACGCTGGCGGCCGTCTTGTCCGGCGACGGTATAATGAGCTCCCAGCGCGTTTTCCGCTCGGTCATCACGATGTAGGTGTTGCTGACGCTTGGCAGCTTTCGACGCTGTCCATCTCCCAGTGTCCGAAGGTGCTGCGGTTGTTGATGTGCTCGGGCCGCTCCTCGATGCTCCGGCCCGCAGGCTTGCGCGGCATAGATCCGGCCGGGCGTTCCGGCTGGTGGCGCTTGCCGTGCTGCGGCAGCATGGAGACGGTCAGCTCGTCGCCGAAGATCTCGCCGCGGATGTAGTTGTAGGCGGTGCTCGCGCAGATGTGGGTCTTGAAGGGCCAGCCTTGACCTCGGCCTCACCGATCGCGGCCTCCGGGCTGTACTTCTCGTCGCGGATCTTGGCGATCAGGTAGTCGGCCAGCTCGTAGTCGTTGCCGATCTTCAGCTCCGGGCTTGGCGCGGAGGTTTGCCTCGTATCGAGCCTGCGCGCCTCGGGGTTGTATCTGGTTTCGGTGGTGTAGTCGCTGTTGAGGTGCTCATAGGTGCACCGCTTCAGCTCCCGGTAGATGGTCGTATGATGGACGCCGAGCTCTTTGGCGATGTCTGTCGGCTTCATTCCTGCGCGGATGAAGGCGTCGAGCTGGATGCGCTTGGTCGGCGTCAGATGGCTCCAGTGCTGTCCCATTGTGTTCCCCTCCGTGATAAAAGAAAAGGGGCGGCCCGCCGGCCGCCCCTTCTGTGTGTCAGTGTTCCTCGTACTTTTTCAGGAGCTCGAGCGTCTCCTCGTCTGTGATGATGTCAGCCAGCCTGCACTCCAGCGCGTTGCAGATCTTCAGCAGCGTCGGCAGCTTCGCGCCGTTGATGTCCCGGGCGCGCGCTCGTACTGCTGGAGCACCTGCACCTTGATCCCGGCCAGATCGGCGAGCTGAGACTGAGACAGGCCGGCAGCCTTGCGGAGCTTTTGCAGCCCCTCGCTTTTGTAGGTCACTTTGATCGAGATGTCCATGTTGTTCCTCCCGCTTGACTTCGCCGTGGTTTCGTGGTTATAATAAAGAGGAACGGCGGGCGGGATTTTTCCCGCCGTCCTTCGACCTTACTGCTTGGGCTTTTGGTTCGGCTTTATCGTGATTGTGATGGTGGCAACCTGTTCACACTTTAGAGCCTGTTCCAGCAGCTCGAGCAGTTTTTCATCTGCTCAGCATCCACGGCTTTGCTCCTTTCCGCGGTTTTGCTCTCCTTTCTTTCTGTACTCGGCTATCCCTTGCCTGTGATTATATTATAGAGCATTTGCTCTATAATGTCAAGCATAATTCGGCAGATTTTCAACATTTTCCCGCGTTTTTCCACAAAAAAAAAGCCGCACGGCGTCGCTGCCGTGCGGTTTTCTCATTCTTTCCCGAGCAGGTGGTTGATGGTGGTGCCGAGAGCGGTCGCCAGATAGTCCAGCTCGTAGTCAGCGACGACTCGGCTGCCGTTCTCGATCCTGCTGATGACCTTCTGCGTGACGTCCAGCCCGATGATCTGGAGCTTGTAGGCGAGCTGTTCCTGTGACAGGTTTGCCCGCAGCCGCTCCTCCCTGACTCTCTCCCCGGAGATGTTGCACCTGCCGTCTGGTTTGTATATTTTCGCAGCCCTCGCCTCCCTTTATGCTAAAGATGACTATGCAATATTGACTTTACCAGTTTGGCATGGTAATATTATGCCAAAGATGACTAAAGCTAAAAAGCGCACATAGGAGGGAAAAGCATGGGTACAAGGTTTAGACGCAGCTTTAAGGTGGCCCCGGGTGTCCGGGTAAACCTGAACAAAAAGAGCGCGAGCATCAGCTTCGGCCCGAAGGGTCTGAAGCACACGGTCAGCACGACGGGGAAAAGCCACACGACCGTCGGGATCCCCGGGACGGGCCTGTCATATACGACGAGCTCCGGCGGGAAGTCCGGCGCGCAGCAGGGCGCGGTCAGCATCCCCACAGCGCAGCGGCCGACGTCCCCGAAAAATAAGACGGTAGCGCTGCTGCTGTGCATCTTCCTCGGCTTCTTCGGTGTCCATCGGTTCTATGTTGGGAAAACCGGCACGGGCGTCATCTGGCTGCTGACGGCCGGGGCCTGCGGGATCGGCTGGCTGGTCGATATTTTCACCATCCTGCTCGGTGGTTTCTATGACTCCGAGGGCCGTGTGCTGCGGTTCCATCCAACAGAGGCCGAGCTCGCCGCTGCCGGTGAAGTGCCGGATCCTGACGCTGAGGAGTAAAGCCCCACATAACAGAAAAAGCCCGCCCGGGATCTCCGGGCGGGTTTCTGCTTTTCTATGCGGTTTTAGAGTTTCGTGACGTAGTCCAGAGAGATCCAGCCCGCGCCGCTCTTGAGCTTGCCCCACTTGGTCGCGCCGGGGCCTGCGGCTTCGGCGACGATGGTGTAGATGCCTTGCCCTTGATCTGGCCGGCGACGCCGTAGTTGGTGCCGGGGCCTTGCGGATGTTCAGCACATCGGCCGTCGTCCGCACGCGGTAGCTCGTGGCCGTGCCGGTGCTGCCGGTCGAGATGTCCGCAGCGTTTACCCAGCCGTAAACGGTGGAGCCGCCGCCGCTGATTGCCTTCAGGTGGTACGGGTGCGCCTTGCCGGCCGCGACGGCGTGATGGTGGCCTTGCCGGGCTTGCAGATCTTGGCGTCCTTGGCCGCCGCGCTGGTGTAGTGCTGCGTGCCCTTGAAGTCGACCACGTCGCCGACCTTCAGGCCGGTCTCGGTGCTGCCGGAGGTCTGGCCGCCGGTGCTGCCGCCTGCGTCCGTGATGCCGAGGCGCTTGTTGACCTCGGCCGCGATCTGGCCGTGGCGGTTGTAGAGGTAGTCGCCCGGGCAGCTCTTATTCGCGTAGTCCCTGTGCACGGTCATGTTGCAGCCGTTCAGGTGGTTCACGCGGTCGTTTTTGCTGGTCGACCAGACGAGGCGCTTGATGCCGTTGCGCTTGCAGATGTCGGTCACGAGATCCAGCAGCGCGGCGTATGCCTTCGCGGAGACGGGCCAGTCAGGCGCGCCGCCGTTGTTGGCGACTTCGATGGTGACGGCTCGCTGGTCGTTGGCGTTGGAGAGGTGCACCACGAGCGGTTTGCCTCGTCGACGTACAGGGCGATCCGGCCGTCGGTGCCGATGCCGTAGTTGCTGGACGCCTGCCGCGCAGAGTTGGCGAACAGGTTGCCGCAGGTCTCGACGGAGCAGTTGCCCGCCATGCAGTGAATAGTGATGGTGTCGATCTTCTTGGTGCGCTTGCCCGAGTGGTTCGGGCTGAGCTTGGTGTAGACCACCAGAGGCTGTTACTCATTGTCGTCTCCTTTCCCGCCGGTCAGCTCGTCGAGAGTCTCGTCTGTGATGGTCTCGCCGGGCTTCAGCTTGATGTCGTCGGTGTTCTGGTTTTTCATGGGTTTACCTCCTTTACAAGCAAGAAAAGGGCGGGCCGGAGCCCGCCCTCTCCGTTATTCGATGGTCAGGCCCTCAGTGTTGAGCTGCTTGACGATTGCCTCGATCGCGTTGACGACGCTTTCCTCGTCGACCTTGAAGCCCTTCTGCTTCAGGAAGTCGAGGACGTACTGCTTCTTCTCCTCGCCGCGGCCCTGTCCGACGTAGAGCTGCTCAGCGGCAGCGACGCCGATCTTTACCCACGCGGTCAACTCCTTGCGCTGTGCCTCGGTGGTCTGCTTCTTCAGCCACGGGATCAGGAAACGCTGACGCCGGCGCCGATCAGGGCGAGGGCTGCGTTGACGATGGGGGTGATGTCGATGGTGTTCATCCTTTTGCCTCCTCATTGTTGAGAGTGTTCCCGGACGGATCCGGGAGCGGGTTGCCGTCGGCGTCGAGCCCGTGGCGGTTTCGGCTGATTTTCTCACCGAGGCTCTTGCCGGCGTATGTGATTAGATAGCGACGCAGGCGGTGAAGATCGTGCCAGTCACTTCGCTGACTGGATCGCGCCCGAAAGCTGAGAGCAGGTAGGACGTGGCCGCGCTGATGGTTGCCACGATGGCCGCCCAGTATGCGAGCTTCTTGCTCGCCTCGATCTTCTTTTTCCGCTTGCGCCGGCGCTTCTTCGCGGCCATGCTGCTCACCTCCTCAGTCGATGATCGCGTGGATCCCCTGACTGGTGAGGAAGTCCTTCTGCGCGTGTTTGATTTTGGCAGCGTAGTCGATGGCCGCGTGCATATCCCCGTTACAATGCGCGTCAGGGATGCGTTGCACGGCCCGGGCCGTCGCCTCGCCGAGGGCGATGGCTGCGACGTGCCTGAATGGTGATGATCTGGAGATCTTCACGGGCACGCTCTCGGGCCGCTGCCTCTTTCTGCCGTTTGGCCTCCTCGGCCTCCTTTTGCTTCTCGCGCTTCTGGATCCTGTGCTCGAGCATCCAGAAGCAGAAGCCGGTCGCGGCCGTCGGGATCCCCAGTAGGACGACGAGCGCGCCGATGTTGATTTCGATCATTGTGTCACCTCATAAAAGCCGGAGGGCCGCAGGACGCGGCCCTCCTTGTTGTTGGGCTTACTCCTCGACGTCGTCGAAGTAGCCCATGTCGACGAGATACTTGTGCACGCGGGCCTTCAGCTTCGCGGGGACGTTGTCCTCGGTGATGCGGCCCATGATGATCTCGCCTGCATACAGACGTACCAGCATTTCACGCTCCTCCTTTCCTGCAATTTTTAACAATAGCCACGCGAGGGCCCGGGCGATCATTCGCTCGCCCCTTCCTTCGCGGTGCCAGCGTTTGCGGCTGCCTCGATGGCAGCGATGGCGTCCTCGACCTGCTTGCGCAGCTTCTTCGGGACGTCGTTGATGGTCATGGTGGAGCCTTCGCGGGTCAGCTCCCTGACGTACAGCTCGACGATCTTGCTCATGCTGTTACCTCCCTCCGTCGCCGTAGACCACGTCGGCCAGCTCCATGATGCAGCCCTTCAGCAGCTCGATGGTGTCAGCCTGCTCGGCGATGGTTTTGTCCTTCTTGGCCTCTGCGGCCTGTTCGTCGTTCAGCTTTTGGATGCTGTCGGCTCTGTGTTTAATCATGCAAAGTTACCTCCGATCGACTGGATGTAGCAGGTCTCCGTAGCGGAGCCGCGGAGCAGCTTGGCCTTGACCTTGACGCCCCACGCTGCGGCCGTCTTGGTCTGGTTGGTGAAATAGTGCTTCTGGCCGGTGCGGGCCTTCTGCGTGATGTCCTCCCACGTCGGGCTCGCGTCGTTGCCGTTGTTGCAGATCCAGACCTGAAGCGTGCAGCCGGCCGGGAAATTGCCCTGAATGTTGACGAGGGCCTTGGTCGGCATGGCGTCGGCTCCATAGCGAGGGTCTGCTCGAACTCGATGGACGTGACGGCTTGGTGAAGGTCAGCGTGCGGGTGACGCTGGCGTCCTTGGCGTCGGTCGCCACGATCTTCAGGGTGTGGCTGCGTTCACGACCTTCAGCCACGCCTCGGAGCCGATCGTCAGCGTGTTGGTCTGGCCGAGGGTCACGGTGTAGCTGCGCAGCGTGACGCCGTCCAGCATCTCCACGACGTCAACCTGATGGCCGTCGGCGTCGGTGACGGTGTACTCGTAGGACGGGGCCGCCGTGCTGAAGCTGCCGAGGGCGCCGTCCGTGCCGCTGATGACGGGCGGTCGGTTATTGGTGACGGTGCGGGTGGCGCTGGTGGTGTACGCGCTCTCCGCGCCGGCGGCGTCGTATGCCTTGACGCGGTACTGCACGCTCGTCCATCCGTAGGTGATGGTGTCGGTGTAGGTGCGCGCGGATCCTTTGTAGATCTGCGCCCATGTGCCGCTCCCGACCTTGCGCTCCAGAACGTAGCCGGAGAGGTTGCCGTCGGGGTCGGTGGAGGCCGCCCACGAGATGCTCAGGTTCTCGCCGCCGAGCACTTCGCTCGGGACAGTGATGGGCGACGGCGCTGTGGGCGCCTGATTGTAGATCACTGTATAGCATCCATCCGAGTCGACGGAGTCGGAGATCAGGAGATCAGAGGACAGATTACAAGCGGGGCGCAGGCCGATGAGGCCGCCGTAGGCGTTGCCCCAGCTCAGAGCGCCAACGGTGAGGACGTGGCGGGCGAGCTGGCCGAGCCGGCATAGGCGTCCCGCAGCCAGTAGTACCACGCGGCACCAGAGCCCGGGTTGCTGGAATAGTTGGAATTGGCGACGCAGGAGGCCGTCACGGTGGCGATGCGGCTGTTGTTGTCGCTGAAGATCGCCAGCTTGCTGCCGCAGACGTGGTCGCCGCTCAGGCCGACCTCCGTGCAGGACAAGGGGAAGATCTTGTCCGTGCAGGTCTCCGTCCCGCCGCCGTCTGTGGAGCTCTTGCCGACCGTGATGGTGGTGTTCAGCAGAGCTGCCCGCTCGTTGGCGGTGAAGGCGTTCAGAAAACCGGCGAGGCCACTGTACGGGTTGACGCCGTTCCAGAGTGGGAGGAGTCCGGCGTCTGGTCTGCGGAGTGCTGTGCGGTGTACCACTGGCCGGCAGCCGCGGGGCTGTTGAGCCACTGGCGCAGGTTCGAGTAGATGTAGCGGTTGTTGCCGTAGCCGCGGCGGTCGCTGTTGCCGTTACTCGGTTCTGTCGCGTCGAAGCACAGCATCTTGATGATCTGGTTGTCACGAGCGTGACGCTGTTGGAGGGGTAGCCTGCGTGGTTCTTATCGGCCACGATCCAGACGATCGGGCTGCCGTACAGGCTGCCGAACTTGACCTTCGACTTGTTTGCGAGGTTGCTCAGTTTTTGGGCCATGAGTTGTGTCTCCTTTCGGTGATGGTTTGAGCTCCGGGAAATAGCTGAAGAAATAGGCGTCCATGTTCTGCCGCAGGTGGTAGGTGTTGCCGTGTGAGATGTGGCCCGTCCAGCTCGCGTAGGATTGCACGACGCTGTCGAGTGTCATCTTGCCGGAGTCCACCAGCCCGCGGAACTTGCGGATCTTGCGCTTCATGTTGTCGATGCTCTTGGCTCGCACTTTCCTCACGACCTTGCCGGTCTGCGTGAGGTAGGTGTGAAAACCGAGGAAGTCGATGCCGTTCTTCAGCGGGAGGATCTGCGTCTTGCCGTTCAGTCGAAGGCCGAGCGGCTTGATGTACGCCTCGATCTCCTTGAGTATCTACCGGAGCAGCAGCTTGTCGCTGTGGATGATGTAGAAGTCGTCCATGTACCTGCCATATACGAGGCCGCGGTCATCCCTCAGCCAGTGGTCGAAGGTGTCCAGATAGAGCAGCGCGAGCAGTTGGCTCGACTGGTTGCCGATCGGGATGCCGGGGTCTGGCGTGCTGTCGATTATGAGCCACAGCAGCCACTCAGCGAAGTCGATCAGCTCGGGATCCTTCAGCCATTTCAGGGCCCGGCGGGCCGTTTCGTAACAGTAGGAATGGAGCAGGGTGTAAAAGAACTTTGAAAAATCGCCCTTCAGTACCCAGCCGTCGGCGTAGTCCCACTCGTTCATCGGCCGGGGGCGGCAGGCCGGCAGCCTTGCGGGCTGCTTCGTCTGCTGCCTTTCGGCTGAAGAAATAGTGGCGCATAGCCGCAGCCAGACGGTCGAGGCCGTCGTGGGTGCCTTTGCCGATCTGGCCGGCGTAGTTGTCCCGGATGAAGCGCCGGGAGAACGCCGGCTCGAGGACGTTGTCGCAGAGCGAGTGCTGGACGACTTTGCCCTCGAAGTCGATGGCGAGGACGAGCCGCTCCTTGGGCTCGTACACCTTGAAGGGGTAGTAGGGCCCGAAGGAATAGTCGCGCCGCTGGAGTCTCTCAGAGAGGGCGACGGTGCGCTCGATGGCCTCCATGCGGTAGCGCATGGCGGTCGGGTTGTCGCGCTTTCCGCAGCGGGTTTTGCGGTATGCTTTGTAGAGCGCGATGGTGCTGTTTACGATATTCTCCATTGAAAAGTCTCCCCGCCGTGTATAGCTCCGGCCACGCTTTGCGTGCGCCGCCGGGGGCATCGGCGGTCTTGTGTTTACCCATGACCGGGCCGGTCAGACGGCCACGGCTGCGGGAGGGATATGCCTTCCTTGGATGATGGGGCACAGTGTTCGCCGTCCGTCTCCGGGCGGTTAATAAGTCTGGCGATCCATCGAAGCGGGGCGCAGGCCGTTGTTGCCGTTGTAGGCGTTGTTCCTGTTCAGAGTGCCATCGGTGTTGACGTGGCGGGCGTTGTTGGCCGAGCCGGCACGAAAAAACAAGGCATACCCCGAGGGCCGCCTCACTGGTGACGCTTCTGTGCGTCCAGCTTGGCGGCCCTCTCTTTATCGGTTTTGTACCATTTGGCGGTCTGGTTCTTCACGCTGGCCGCCATCTTCGCCCAGTATGCAAAGGCGTCATCGCCGAAGCCGCTGAGGATCTCATGCGCGAGCTCGATGTGGTGGATCAGCTTTCGGCAGTTGCGAAGCGCCGACCGCTGCGCGCGATACCTGAGCTCACGCTCCTCGGGATCCGTCAGGAGCAGATCGTTGGCCTCCATCAGATCGGCGACGAGGTCGCTGGCCTCGTTCATCATCCTCTGTGCCAGACCGAGCCGCTCCTTCTTCGGGAAAACGGCCGGGTTTCTGGTCTTGATGTAGGTGTGTTTCTCGAGCTCCTTGGCGTCCGTGATGACCTGCATCTCGGGCAGTTTGTCACGGCCGAAGGGCGGGCGGCCTACATTGGCCCGCTCGTATGGCCGCGAGTGTCCGTTGCTTGCCGTAGTATCTCACCTCCTCGCCTTTGATTGTGACGCGGGCGCTGCTGCGTCGTAGGTCTTGCCCTGAATGACGATGACGCCGTCCTCCCGCTTGCAGCAGGAGCAGGGCAGGGCCAGCTCGACAAACAGGTGCGCGATGATGCAGGAGGCTTCGGCTGGTGGGATCGGGGTGTAGTTGTAGTAGTTTCCTATCAGCACTCGAGCCTCCGCTGCCCTGTGTTCCAGATGCCGGATCTCACGGTCAGCCCCTCCAGATCGTCGAATGTGATCTGGAAGGGGTTGCTCGTGATGTCCGTGCAAACGAAGTCCCACAGGGCGTCGACCTTCACCTTCAGAGCGTTGTCAGCCGCGTCGACATACTCCTTCGTCGTGATGTCCTTCGGGTCGTCGACTGCTCCGTAGTGTTTCATAGGCCGGCCTCCTTACAGCGCGATGCTTGTGATGATGACGAGGATCGGGTTGGAGGCGCGGCTGCGAGCGTGACCGTGACTTTGCCGTTGGCCGAGGCCGTGGCGTTCTCGAAAGAGACGTCGCCGATGACCTGCTCCTTGGTGACGCTGTCGATCAGGATCACGCTGAGAATATAGCCGGTGACGGTGAAGCTCTTGCTCGCCGCGTCGCTGAGGGTCTGGACGGTCTTGGTGGACAGCCTTCGGGATCGCGGGCTTGTTCTTGATGAAGGCGTCACTATTGCCGTCCGTCTCGTTCCAGTCGCTCTGGACGTTCTTCTCGGCGTCGGCGGGAGCGTGGGCGCTCTGGCTGTGGTCGTATGCCGTCTTGCCGCGGTCGCCGCGGTAGGCGGTGCTCGCAGTCTCGCCGATGGCGAGGTCGTTGCCGATGACGGCGTAGGTCGTCCCGCTCCAGCGGTACGTCTTGTTCTGGTACTCGCCTTCGCTCAGGATGACGTAGATCTTGTCGGACTCAGGCGTCAGGGCGGCGCCGCCGGAGGTCTTACTCAGCCAGTCGGCACCGAGGGCCGTGGCGCCGGTGCGGATGTAGGTGTCGACGACGTCGTCCACATAGCTCGGGAGCTGGTTGGCCGGCACCTTGCCGCCGCTGTCCAGCTCGGCCACGCCGCCGGCTGCGCCCTTTTCCGTTGTGGGGATCGCGCCGACGTCAGCAGCAGCGGACGGGATCGTCGGCTTGTCGCTCAGATCCTTATAGCTGCTGGAGAAGGCCACGGTCTTGAGGTCGCTGAAGAACTTCAGCACCTTGCCGAGCAGGACGCTCAGCTTCTCGCCGGAGACGGGTGCCTCACGCTTGGCCGCTGCCTCGAAGCGACGGTCACGTTGGAGCCGTCGCCGTCCGTGTTCAGCTTGCTGGTGTCCTTGGGATGGACGTGGTCGCCGCGCGCGAACGCTGTCTCGGAGCCGACGGCAGCGGTGCCGTTCATCTTCGGTGTGGTCGTGGACGCGACTGCGCCTCGGGGACGTCCTTGGCCGTGATGAACTTGCTGTCGTTCTCAAGCTGCGAGAGCTTAGTCGGCACAGGGATCCATTTCTCACCTGTCCACAGGTACAGCGTCAGGTCGATGCTGTTGAAATAGATCTGGCCGATCTTCGGGTTGGCCGGAGGTGCAGCGAGCGGCTGCATGATGGCGTTTTGGATCTCGTTCTGTGAGAGATCAATGCTTGTCAGGAATTTCACGGGTTTACCTCCTTAGTTGAAGTATGCAGTCCCGGAAAAGGCTGCGCAGAAGGTCAGGCGCACGGTGTTGTCGTCGAGGTAGTCGACCTCCCCGATGACCACAGTGCCGGCGCTGTCGACGACCGTGACGGCGGGCCGCTTTCCGAGGTTGTGGGCGACTGTCCACACCTTCGCTGCCTGCGCCTGCTTGTGGGTGTGGTGCCTGTCGTCCGTGATGCCGAGCTGCGCCGGCGTCATGTCGCCGATCAGCTCGTGCCCGTTGATCTTGGGCTTGTTGCGCAGGCTTCGTAGTTTGAGGCGCTGCCGCCGCCCGTCTCCTTCATGGAGGCGGTCATGGAGGCAGGCGTCTCGGTCATCTTCGCCCCGAAGGTCTCCGCGCTGCCAGAGAACGAGGCATTGAAGTCGACGCTCACTTAGATGACGCCGTCCTTCAGGATCCGGCTGAGCGGGGCGGTCATAATGTTGCTCGCAAACGCGCGCCCGTCCTCCGCCCTGCCGCGGATCTGCACCTCCACCTGTTGATCCTCGTCTGGAGACAGAGAGCCGAGCAGCAGCGTGTCGGCTTGCGTCAGGCTGACGGTGACGACCTTGTCGGTCGCGTCGACGCCCTCGTCCCCGAGGTGCTTGGTGACTTCCACCTGCTTCGGTGGGGCATAGGTGGCGAGCTGCTGCGTGCGGAATGTTACCCACATGGTCACGAACTCGCTGACGTCGATGTCACAGTTGATGGTGATGGTTGGTGTGGTGCCTCTATACATGGGCGGCCTCCTTTCTGGCCTTTGGCCGGTAGTTTAGCACTCGAGGCGCTGGAGTCCGCTGTTCCAGATGCCGGCCGTCAGGGTGATGCCCGTCAGGTCTGCAAACGTGATCTGGAAGGGGTTGGTCGTGATCTCGCTGAAAACGGCGTCCCACAGTGTTGCGATCTTGCTGGTGTTCTGGCCGACCGCGTTGCTCAGGTCATTCACCGACGCTCGGCGGCCTGTGCGATTGCGATGGCCTGCCGGGCGAGCGCCAGAGCCTCCTCTGCCGTAGCCTGCGCGCCGAGGGCGATGGCTTTGTAGGTCTCGTAGTCCTCTTTGGTGGCGTAGGCGTCGGCGGGGATGTAGGCGGTCACATTGGTGGCCGTGCCGATCGCGGTGACGATGTCGATGGTTTTCTCGACGATGGTGGCGCCGCCGGAGGGCGGGATCCACTCGGCAGATCGCCGCAGTTGCCGTAGCAGTACAGCACCTCGCCGACCTCGGGATCGGGATCTTCGGCATAAAGGCCGAGCTCGCGGTAGTAGAAGCCCTCGGTCTCGTCGCCGTTGGTGAAGATGCCGCCGACGGCCACGGTGCCGTCGCCGTTGATCTTCAGCTTCGTGATGTCGACGGTCGCCTTCGGGCTGACCACGCCGGTGAGGGTGCGGGGCGTCTGGCCCTCCTCGAGGTAGCCATCGCCGAGGACGATCTTGGTGTAGTTGATCTTCTGGCCGGCCACGCCCTTCGCCAGAACGATCAGGCCGGCGGTGGTGATGTTGTTGTTGATAAATGCAGCCATGTCTATCTCCTTTCCTTAGTCTGAGATGACCGCCGCGTCGGTGCCGATGCTGACGGTCTCGCGGTTGTTGTCGTGGACGACGGCCGCGTGGTAGATGTGGATCTCGTCGCTGCCCATGACGTGCACCTCTTGGGTGTGATCCCTGACGGCCATGCCGGAATAGAGGAACATTTCGCCGGTCAGGCAGATCAGGATCGCGTCGAGCCACGAGCTGCGGCGCTTGACCGTCCGCAGCAGTTTCAGGAACAGGTCGAGGTTGCTGTTGACGAGGCTCGGGTTGTCGCTCAGCACCTTGAAGTGATGCGGCTGCCCGCCGTACTGATACCACTCCCTGACCTCGCCGGTGCCGAAGTAGTCGGCCACGATCTGCTCCACGGCGTAGGGGGTGCCGAGTTTCGCGTAGACGCGGTCGCTGTTGCGGATGACGGCCCGCTTGGCTGCGATGGGCGCGGTGCTGTCATACCACTGGATGTTCAGCTCCCACGCCATTTCGTCGAGCTCTGCGTCGCTGAGCTGGTCGATCTTGTCCCACCTGCTCAGGAGCTTCAGGCGTGCATAGGCGTCGCGGCTGATAATGTCGCAGCCGGTGGCGATGCCCTTGTCGCTGCCGTCCTCCTGCATCCACGCAGGCAGCAGTTTGACCATCTCGGTCTCATTGAGCCGCATTTACACCACCTCGCTCTCGACCTTGTGGCTGACAGTCAGGTGGCCGCTGAATTTGGCGACTTGCGTGTCGTCGAGGGCCTTGTAGGTCGGCTTGACGACGTCCACGCGGAAGGCGCCGGTTAGGTTCTCGCCCCACGAAGGCGAGAGGATCCGCTTGCGGAGCTGGTCGGGGTTGATGTCCCGGCCGAGGGCTGCGACTTGCCACTCGTTGTAGCGGTCGATCGCGCCGCCGGTGCCTTCGACGTTGGCGATCACCTCAGCCTCGCTCTCCGGCGTGGTGTAGTACACGATCTCGATGTCGTAGGTCTCGACCTCCGGGGGCACGGCGCTCACCTTGTCAGTGAGCGGCCGGATGTCCTTGGCGTTGACCACGTCCAGCACTTCGCCAGCATGGCAGCGTCGGGGATCCCGCCGCCTTCCAGCAGGGGCACGATCTTGACGCAGCCTCCAGCGTGCGGGTGATGATGATGTCGATGCTCTCGCGGCCGAGAGGCTGCCCTTGAGCGTGATGGTTAGCAGGCCGTCGGTGTAGTCGACGGTGTAGTCCGTGTCCTTGGCCGCCGCCGTGCTTTGCCCGTGGGCCTTCACGACGAGGCTGTCGGTCAGAAGTGCGCCGCCGCCCTTGAAGGCTTTGCGTCGTAGACCGTGAGGGTCTCGCTGACTGTTTCCTTCTCGCTGACGGCCTTTGCGTCCACGATGGAGCTGTCGGCCGTCATTACCCAGTAGATGTAAGCCTGTTCAGGGCCCGCGGTGGATCTCTTGGCGGGCGCCAGACGGATCCGCTCGCGGAGGCGGTTGTCGCCCTCGGTGGTGTAGGGCTCGCCGTCATCGCCTCCGGCCGTTTCGGTCAGATTGGTGACGGACTCGATGTAGGGGATCAGGTCGACGAGGGTGGCGATCGTGCCGGCTGCGTAGCCGTTGAACTTCGTGCCGTTGCTCACGGCCGAGGTAGGCACCTCCACAGAGTAGGCGCCAGCTTGCAGCACAGCGATCTCGTCGGTCGCAAAATAGTTTTCGCTGTCCGGCGTCACCTTCGTCCACTTCGGATGATGATGTTTCTCTCCTGCGGCGTGGAGACAGAGAAGCGCATGGTCGTCTTGGCCGGTGTGCCTTCCAGTCGTTTCACGTCCTGCCGCTCGCCGATGGCGTCCAGCACCTCGCCCCTCGCATAGCGAGGAGCGTCTGCCGGCCGACGTCGTTGAGGCTGTTGTAGAGGGCAACGAACACGGGCACGAGAGCCTCGCCGAAGATCCGGCGCTCGTCGCCGGGTAGAGCGGCTCGCCGGCGCCTTTTCGAGCTCGGTGATGATGGTCTTGTATAGGGTGCTCGCGTCTGTCGTGGTGAGTTTGATGTCCTCGCCGTAGGTGTTTGTCGCGTCGCTCACGCTGTTCACCTCCTTCATGTGATGTTGTCGATGCTGGCCCGCAGCTCGAAGTCGCCGGCCTGAGCGGTCAGAGCCTTCAGGTCGGAGTCACTGAGCTGCACGCGGGGCTCGTAGGTTTCCACGAGGAACTCCACGTCGGCGGCCAGATCGGTCGCAGCGGTTTCGCTCGGCTTGTCGATCAGCGCGCGGTCGATCCCTTTGATGCGCTCATAGGGCACCTCCCCGCGGATGGTCTTGAGGAGGTTCTGCACACAGATCTCGGGCGCTCCGTTGCCGGATGCTTTCATGGGATCACCTCGCTTTACTTGAGCTGTGCGTTGTTGGGTTTCTTCGCAGCCTTGTCGCTGCTGGATGCTCCGACGGTGACGGCGCTCAGACGCCGGCCGACGCCGCCAGAGGACGAGACGCCGGCCGCGGACGAACTCTTGCTCGAGCCGCCTGCGCTGGCCTTCTTGCTGCTGGCCTCCTCGGCGTATTCCGTCAGGTTGATCG
>ENA-OQCX01000568-OQCX01000568.1-human-gut-metagenome-genome-assembly--contig:-NODE-568-length-19071-cov-2.155933_pt1 | contig 19071 bp, 24 predicted proteins | sample MGYA00242762_ERZ504587 | MGnify/ENA primary metagenome ERZ504587 (study PRJEB26092, sample SAMD00036337) | human gut metagenome | host: Homo sapiens | study: EMG produced TPA metagenomics assembly of... | reverse complement strand
GTTCTTCGGTAGGAGTGACCTATAACTATCAGAATACTCCTTCCGATTACGTACTGGAGTATAGGACAGTGACTAATACTTCTTTGGGTGATAAGGATTATGAGGCTTTGTGGGGTGAAGGCTCTCCCGTGAAGTTCCTGGCTCCGGCACATGCTCCAGCTACCGTATTGCCGGGTGGCTGGCCGGTCAGTATAAGGATGCGGCAAAAGGTGATCTTGTGCTGGTGGATTACAAATATGACGATGTTGACCCTGAATTTACAGGTGAGGATTTGTACTCTCAGGACTTTGAAACGGTTGAAAAAGACAAAGATATCGTATTGGAAGGCTGGGAGCAGGTGACATTGAAAGGTGATAAAAAATGGCAGGGAAAGATCTATAGCAATAATGGTTATGCACAATTCTCGGCCAACAATTTTGAGGGTGAAGTGGATACTTGGTTCATTTCTCCGGCAGTAGCAGTGACGAGCAAAGATGCCGGACTGTCTTTCGACATAAAGTTCGGATACTATAATGCAGATTGTCTGGATGTATTGGTTTCCGATACATATGCGGGAAATGGTTCGATTGATATGGCACAGTGGACTAGCGTGAAAGACCAGTTCACTTTCCCTGAAGGGCCTGCCAACGGCTACAACGATAATTTTGTGAATGTAGGGAAAGCCGGTCTGGAGGCATACAATGTAAAAGCGTTTATGTTGCGTTCCGCTATGTAGGCGAGGGGCCCAAGGCGAAAACCACTACTGTTCAGCTCGATAATGTAAGTATTTCATCGGCTGTATTGGCTCCGACGAATGAAAAGCCTTATAATGCATTGTATCAGTTTGACGGAACGGATGGAAGGTTAAAGAAGATAGCAGATTGGTTGTAGTGGCTCCTGCCGATTATGACGCTATGGGAAGCCCGGCAGTATGATAACTTCAGCACTTCGGATGCTCCGGAGAATTATCTGCCCCAGTTCCTGGCTCAGAAATTTCCATATGCCAGGAAGGGGATTCAAAAGCCGTCATGTACAAATATTATAATAAGGTAACGACGATTGAGGTGGACGAGTATTTGTTCAAGGAGTACATGGGTTCTGAATAACAATATTGAACTGAAAGAAAAAGTGAATTTTGTACATAATGGAACCGAGTGGTTGTTTGATCCGACGGTAACGAAATCATTGGCTTCCGAAGATTATTTGATTTTGGAAAATTGGGTGAAAGCGAATAAAGATGCTGGTATATGGATGCCAAATATGGAAACTCGGAATACTGGTTCGGTGGCAGCTCTTATTATGTAAACTTCAATATCCAGTTGGCTAAACGCCGTTCGAATGACCCCGATGGGGTGGTGCCGGCAGATGATAAAGAGGCTGAGGCTTATTTGTTGTCTATGGTTCAGGAGGGTATTGAATTGATCTTGGCAACAGAGTATCCTACAGCCGGCGCGCAAGTAAGTGGGTTGATTGTTTCTATGTCATTTCTGCAAAAGTGTATAATGGGCTTGAAACATTTACTTATACTTATACTTTTAAAGGTTTAGGAAATGCTAAATTTGAACTGCAAGGTGAGCCTGAAGTAACAAAATAAGGTTTTAAATTTGAAGATAAATAAAGGGGCTGGTCGTGAATGACAGCCCCTTTATTGTTGCTTACAGTTTATAAGTAAAGGATGTGAACTCATCGTTAGAGGGTAGAAAAGTAGCGACCTCAAGCCTGTTGCATGATATTTCTTTGAATATTTACAGGCTGTAAGTTAAAAACATAAGGAGTTAACCGGCAGGACAGTCCTTTTTCTTTTTTATTACGAAACTCTTTATACAGTTATTCCCGTCTTTGTATAAATGCTTTCTCCCTATAGAGGTGAGTGACATATTGGAACATTAACAATTTATTAGCAGATAACTTTCTTGAAATCCGCTTTTTTTCGTTCCTTTGTATTGAACTGCTTTCAACAGAATTAAAATAACTTTAAATATCAAACGCTTATGTGTAGTGAAGGATTGCGTGAAAGATATGTAAATCCCTATACGGACTTTGCATTCAAATTATTGTTTGGAACCGACTTGAACAAAGAGATTCTTATTGGCTTCTTGAATGCCTTGTTCGATGGCAAGCAGGTCATTGAGGATGTCATCTACTTGAATACAGAGCATCTGGGCAGCAAAGAGACTGACCGCCGGGCTGTCTTTGATGTCTATTGTGAAAATGAAAAAGGAGAAAAGATTCTGATAGAAATGCAGAGAGGGGAGCAACAGTTTTTCAAGGACCGGAGTATTTATTATGCTACCTATCCTATCAGGGAACAGGCTATTAAAGGGGAAATCTGGAACTATGAACTGAAAGCAGTGTATGTGATCGGTATCTTGAATTTTGCCTTGGATGATGTTTCGTCTTCCGGCTTCCGCCATGAAGTGAAGCTGATGGATACAACTACTCATGAAGTGTTTTTTGACAAACTGACTTTTGTGTATCTGGAAATGCCTAAATTCCATAAAACCGAGCAGGAGTTGGATACGTTGTTTGATAAATGGATGTTTGTGCTCAAGAATCTGGCCCGTTTGATGGAACGTCCTACTTCCCTTCAAGAACGTGTGTTCAACCGGCTGTTTGAGGCTGCCGAAATTGCTCAGTTCTCAAAAGAGAACCTTTATGCCTATGAGGAGAGTTTGAAAGTATATAGAGATTGGAACAATGTGATTAATACAGCTATTCAGAAAGGCATTGCAGAAGGTGAATGGATGAAAGCCAAAGCTATTGCAGGAAATTTGAAGAATGCCGGGCTTTCCATAGCTGAAATCGCAAAAGTTACCGGACTTTCGGAAGATGAGATAAACTCCCTTTGATTCCTCGGATAAGAGCATAAAAAAACTCCTCCGATATAGATCAGAGGAGCTGTTCTTTTTGAAGTAAAATTGAATTATGCTTCAGCAGGAGCTTCAGTAGCTTCAGCAGCAGGTGCTTCTTCAGCAGGAGCGTTAGCGGCTTCTGCTTCAGCTTTGGCAGCGGCTTCAGCAGCTTTCTTCTCAGCTACTTTCTTGGCAATTTCTTCATTTACTTTCTTTTCAGCTTCCAAACGAGCTTTTGCTTCAGCTTTCTTTGCTTCATCCAGTTTAGCCTTCAAAGTAGCCAGACCAGATTGTTTGTTGTTCTTCCAAGCTTCGAATTTAGCTTCAGCTTCTGCTTCTGTGAATGCGCCTTTGGCAACACCGCCCAGCAAGTGCTTTTTCATGTAAACACCTTCTTTTGACAAGATGTTACGTACTGTGTCAGTAGGCTGTGCACCGCACATTACCCAATGAAGTGCGCGTTCAAAATTCAAATCTACTGTGGCAGGATTGGTATTAGGGTTGTAAGTACCAATTTTTCAGTAAATTTACCATCACGTGGAGCTCTTACGTCTGCGATAAACGATTGAATAAAACGCATAGCTTTTGCGTCCGTTTCTTTGCAATCTGATTTTAGTTGCCATTTCTAAATAATGTTTTTATAATTAATGATTTGAATTAATGCTAATAACCCGTATTAGCGGGTGCAAAGGTAAGACTTTTCTTTTGAATCGCAAAGACTTGGATGAGATAAAATATAATTTTTATACAAAGGTGAACGGACATAGTGTTAATCGCTAGAAAAATTATATATTTGCAACAGTTACAATTTAACTAAAAAATAAAAATTATGATTTCACAAAAATTACAAGAAGCAATTAATGCTCAGATTGTAGCCGAAATGTGGTCGGCCAATCTTTATCTTTCCATGTCTTATTTCTTCGCTGCGAAAGGCTATGAAGGTTTTGCTTCATGGATGAAAGCGCAGGCTCATGAGGAGAGTGATCATGCTGATGTGTTGGCGCAATATGTGATGAAACGTGGCGGACAAGCCAAGGGTGGGGGCTGTGGGATGCTGTTCCTCAGGAATGGGCTTCTCCGCTGGATGTGTTCGAGCATGTATACAAGCATGAATGCCATGTTTCCGAATTGATTGACAAACTGGTAGATGTTGCTTCTGCTGAAAAGGACAAGGCTTCTCAGGATTTCTTGTGGGGATTTGTACGTGAGCAGGTAGAAGAGGAAGCTACCGTTCAGGGTATTTTGGACAAGATCAAGCTGGGTGGTGATGTGGCTTTGTATCATTTGGATATTCAACTTGGCGCAAGAAAATAAGCGAAAGAGAAACGAATGCCTGTTTTTTGTCTTCTGCAGATAAAGATGCAGGTGTTTATCGGAAATAGAAAGTGGGTGTGTCAAAATCCAGTTTTTGGAAATATGAATTTATAATTTGAGCATCCTAAAAGACTAAAGAAAGGGTCGCATCAAACTCTGTATTGGTACAACCTTCCGCGATAGCGTATAAGCTATAAAAAGATAGCCGTCCAGATTTTGGGGCGGCTATTTTTGTGTCTGCTTCCATTTGCCCGGAAGTAAATCACGATATTTTTCTATAGAGGTATTGGGAAACCATGCGGCACAACGGTCTATAATGTCGCATAGGTATTCAAATACGTTTATACCACACCTGTGACAGGTAATGGCCAATGAATAAGTGTTATAATTACTATCTGTAACTTTTCGGAGCAGTCATTTTTGTTTTGACACATTCATCTCCTTGCTTTTTTACAGTATTTCTCTCAACCATTTTTCTAATTCTCCCGTCCATTGGCGCTTATAGGTAAAGCTGTCACGGAAGCCCCAGCCGTGGCCGCCGATAGGATAGGTGTGGAGGGAAGCAGGGACTTTATTCTTTACCAGTGCCAGGTAATAGCTCACGCTGTTGCTGACGGGTACAGCTCCGTCATCGCTGCTATGCATGATGAAGGCGGGAGGAGTGTCGCCTGTTACTTGCAGTTCATTGGAGTAAAGTCTCACTAGCTCTTCTGACGGGCTTTTTCCTAAAAGATTGTCACGTGAGCCCTTATGGCAGTTGGACAGATCCATGCTTATGACGGGATAAAACAGGATCTGAAAATCCGGACGCGTTCCGGCTGTATAGTGGGTGGCTGCCGTACTGGCCAGATGTCCGCCCGCAGAGGCCCCCATGATACCCACTTTTTGAATATGCCATTCGTTGGCGTGTTCTCTCATCAGCCGGATAGCCTGATGGGCGTCGCTCAACGGTACATCATGGTGTCCGTTTGGCATACGGTATTTCAATACGGCGTATGTGATGCCTTGTGCGTTGAACCAGTCTGCCATATCGTGCCCTTCGTGATTCATTGCCAGGCGTATGTATCCCCCTCCGGGACAAGCCACGACTGCCAGTCCGTTCGGTTTGGCTGCCGGATAAATGGTAAGGGTAGGCTCACTGACATTGGAAATCCGGTTGTTCTCTAATTTCTGCTCGGGAGTGGTGATGCCGTTGGAGTTGGGGGCGCCATCGGGCCATAATTCCAACTCTACAGGTTTCTGGGCAGATAATGCGGTAGAGATTGCAAGTAAACTCATTAGTAAGATTCGTTTCATATAGCTTTTATTTTCACGGTATTTGAAAAAGGGTTATTTTTTCTTTATATGCATACTGGCTTTAACCAGCCATATGATCAGGAGGATATAGGCGGCCATTGACAGCACTTCGCTCAACGGGTTGCTCAGCCATTCTTCGTTGATCAGATTGATACCGCCAAAGCGCATGGCGGCACTGACAACCCCCATCAATGCGCCTCCGGCTATGAATCCGGATGCCAGCAAAGTTCCCTTCTCGCCACGTTCGGCGTTCACCGCCTCGTCTTTGCTGCGGGTAGTGACATACCAATTCACCGCTCCACCTACCAGCAACGGCAGGTTCAATTCCAGTGGAATGAACATACCCCAGCGCAAAAGCCAGTGCGGGTACTTTGAAGTAGGTCAGCACCAATGCCAGCACAGCGCCTATTCCGTAAAGCAGCCAGGGAGCGCCTACACCGTTCATCAGCGGGTCTATTACGGCTGCCATCGCGTTGGCCTGCGGAGCTGCCAATGCGCCGGTGGAGAAGCCGTAGGTCTTGTTCAGGATCATGATGACGCCGCCCACAGTTGCTGCCGATACTAGTGTGCCGAGGAATTTCCATGTTTCCTGTTTGGCAGGAGTACTGCCCAGCCAGTAACCTATTTTCAATCTGTGATGAATCCGCCTGCCATAGAGAGTGCCGTACAAACCACACCACCCATAACCAGTGCAGCAACCATGCCGGTAGCACCTTTCAGTCCAACGGCAACCATTACTACTGAGGCAAGTATCAGTGTCATCAGTGTCATTCCCGATACAGGGTTAGTGCCGACTATGGCGATAGCGTTGGCTGCTACGGTGGTGAACAGGAATGCAATGCCGGCTACGAGCAGGATGGCTACAATGCTGTGTAATACATTTCCATGCATCACATCAAAAAAGAAGAACAGTAAGATCAGCAGGATGGTGAAGATGGACCCGAGGCGATTATTTTCATGGAAAGGTCTTTCTGCGTGCGGATGACGTTTGCTTCCACCTTCTTGCCGCCCATCTCTTTGGCGGCCAGTCCCACAGCACTCTTTATAATGCCCCATGAGCGCACGATACCGATCACACCGGCCATGGCGATACCACCGATACCGATACTTTTGGCATATTCCTTGAATATAAGTTCGGGTGACATTTCGCTGATGGTTTGTGTCAAGGCCGGATTCCATGCATTCAGCACTTGGTCGCCGAACAACAGGGCCATACCTGGAACAATAACCAGCCATACCACCAATGAACCGGCACAAATGATAGCCGCGTATTTCAAGCCGACAATATAGCCTAGGCCTAATACTGCTGCACCGGTGTTTATTTTCATCACCAGTTTGGCTTTTTCGGCAACCATCTCACCCCAGCCGCATACGCGGGTGGTGAAGTTTCATTCCACCAGCCGAATGTAGCTACAATGAAGTCGTACAGACCTCCTATTAGTCCTGCAAAAAGCAATGGCTTTGCCTGGCTTCCGCCTTTCTCGCCGGAAACAAGCACTTGCGTACTGGCAGTGGCTTCGGGGAAGGGATATTCGCCATGTTTGTCGCTGACGAAATATTTACGGAAGGGGATGAGGAACAGGATCCCCAAAATACCTCCCAGCAGTGAGCTGACAAACATCTGAAAGAAGTTGACTGTCATTTCGGGGTATTTGTCCTGCAATATATAAAGGGCGGGCAATGTGAAGATGGCTCCTGCCACTATGACTCCCGAACAGGCACCGATGGATTGGATGATGACATTCTCACCTAACGCGTTTTTACGCTTGGCGGCTCCCGATACACCTACGGCGATGATGGCGATAGGGATGGCGGCTTCAAAAACCTGTCCCACTTTTAATCCCAGGTAAGCTGCGGCCGCCGAGAATAATACCGCCATGGCGATACCCAATAGCACAGACCATAGGTTTACTTCGGGATATTTTTTGTTTGGTGACATGATGGGGTGATATTGTTCCCCCGGTTTCAGAGGTCGGAACGCGTTATCGGGCAATCCAACCGATTTTTCTTCTTCTTGTTTCATGTTTCTCTATGTTGTTATTTTTGAAATTTATCATAATAAATGCCCAAAAATAGTGAAAAAATAGAGAAACATCCTCATGATTTGATTAGAATATCTGAAATTTCAATCCAAATGATAGTCTCAGATAGTCATCGGGTTTCAAATAACTGTTGTTGAACGCACTGACAACGTATAAATCGCATGTGCTGATTTCGTAGAATGCGGTGATGCTTTTAGAGAACTTCCGGTACTTTTCGGGCACATCGAAACGGACGCGTTGTCCCAGAAAGATATGGGTGCGGATACGGGTGGAAAATCCGTAGTATCCACGGGGATAGCGCTCAGGTTCGCTTGTCCAGAAATCATCGCTGAATACGGTGTTGAAATAGATTCCGGTAGTCAGCGGTTCCAGCGAGAAGTCTTTGCCCAGCCAGATACTCCACGGGATATAATTCTGTTTCAAGGTCATGGTCATCTTGAAATGTTTGGATGAGTAGCGGGGGATGAAGCCCAAAAGAAGATCGGTTTCCCATTGGCCTCTTTTTCCATAATCCCAGCCTATGCCCCAGGATAACAGGCCCATTCCACCGGCGTACTGTAATTTGGTGTGGGTGGGGATCAAAGCTTCCCACGCACGCCTGTAACGGTGTACGCGCTTGTCGTATTTATGGTGCCGGTTTGGCATTTGGGTTACAATATCTTCCTCTTGGTTTTGAACGGAAGGAGAGGAGACAAGTATGTTGTCTTTGGATAAGATGGAGTAAAGTGTATTATTTTCTTGGGCTTGTGCCGTAAAAGGCAATAGTGGCCACAATAGGTTCAGAAATATCTTTTTAAAATTCAACTGTTTCATAATCGTAGGTTCCATCTTCTTTAATGGTGAATAATAAGTAGATGCGTTTGTCTATGCAGGGGCATTGGAAATACAGAACTCCGTCGTTGAATAGATCATCTACTGCGAATTTGTGTTCATGGCCGTAAAGACAGAACTGGACTTTGGGGAACTGGTTGACGTATAGTTGGAAGATTTTTGCTACATTGTTGTTGAATACAAATTCAAAAGGTTTTACGTGCATTGCGAATACCGTTTTTTCTATTTCAGGCGACAGGTTGTTCAGTTCATTTTCTATAAAATTGAAATCGGGAACCGGTTCCGAATAATCATATTCCATCGCATTGGTATTGAGGCAGATAAAGCGTACATTTCCGGCTGTGAAGGCGAAGTTGGGATCTCCATAAATGGCTCTGTATGCGTCTTCACCTGTACCCAGGCAGTCGTGGTTGCCTAAAAGGCATACGTAGGGCATCTGGAATTTGTTAAATATGTCCCGCATCCATATGAATTCTTTTGTGACGCCGAAATCGGACTGGTCTCCTCCGTGAATGACAAAGTCTATGTCACCACGGGCATTGAGGGCTTTTACAACATCTTCGGTAGAGTTGTACCATCGTTGGGTATCACTGATCATGGCAAAGCGGATTGTTTTTTTGCCTTGCATTTTGTTTTCTATCAACTGGATGTTTTTGTTGGTCAGTTCTCTTTCTCCTGTAATATGTACATCGTATGGATGGGTTTCCAGCATGTCACAGCCACTGAAACAGAGGGCCAGCAGGACAAAGAATAATAGCTTGTTTGTCATTGTTCTCTTAAATTTGCTGCAAAGTACGTTATTTTAATCAGAATAAGAGTGGCTTATTATTGGGGAAAAATGTTCTTTTTTTCTTATTTTTTTTGTTCTTTACTTGGATACAGGCAGGCGGGGCAGTGTTTTCCGGATATAAAAAGAGGATGTATCAAACTCGAATCTTCTTTTGTTTTGATACATCCTCTCTCTTATGATGTGAGAATTCTATTCTGCAACTGTGCTTTTCGGGGTCATATCACCTTCTATATAAAGACGTGTCATTTCATTTTTCCCGTTTGTGCGGATAGTGATTGATTTCTTGAAATGTCCCGGAAATTTGCCGGCTCCATTATAAGTCACTGTTATCTGTCCACTTTCACCCGGTTTGATGGGCTCTTTAGGATATTGGGGAACAGTACATCCGCAAGATGCGATCGCTTGATGAATGACCAAGGGACCGTCTCCCGAATTTTTGAATTTGAAACGCAAGTAACTTTCGGGCTAGACTCGGGGAATGAACCGAAGTTATGTGTTGTTTTCTCAAAGGTTATTTCTGCTTCTCCTTGAGATTGCCATACGGCTGCGTATGATGGTTAACCCTATAATCAACAATAATGTTGAAAGCAAAATTTTCTTCATTAGTTCCACTTTTTAAAAATTATCGGGGCTAAATTACTGTTTTTTTTATAAAAGGTCTTTAACTGTTAGTTGAAATAAATGGTAAATTAACACCTTTAAAAATAAGGGACAAAGATAATCAACCTATGAGGGCGGCAAAGATAGCGCAAATCAGTACGGCTCCTGCCGCTATGTCCTTTACGTCTCCGGCTATAGATGGTAGTCTGGTGATACCAGGTTTACCAGGCGTTCTATGGCTGTGTTGAATGCTTCGGCAGCCAGTACCATTGCAAAGCACAGGAGGATGACAAGCCATTCGGTGCGTGTTATTTCAAACCGGATGCCTGCAATGGTTACGGCGATGATGGCTGCGCAATGTATCCAGGCATTGTGTTCCTTGCTTAAAAAACTACATACGCCTTTCCAGCGTATGTAAAGCTTTTTAGTCGTTTATGCAGTTCATTCATTTTTTTAAGTTTGGGGTGAGTTTATCCTCTGTTTACCTGTTTTACTCCTTTTACTGTCTTTATCTTTTTTACTAATGATTCCAGCTTTGAAGTATCATCTACCATTACGGTCATCATGCCGCTGAACAGCCCGTCGTGCGAGTCGATACTGATGGAACGGAGCAGGATATCGTTTTCCTTATTGATAATGGAGGTGATATTTGTCACAATTCCTATATCGTCATGGCCAACGATGCGCAGCGTGATGGGGTATTGTTTGCCGTGGCTTTTCCCAGCCCAACGCGCCTTTACGATACGGTAGGCGAAACGTGATTGCAACTCCCGTGCGTTAGGACAGTCGGTACGGTGTATTTTGATTCCTCCGCTGATGGTTACAAATCCGAATACATCATCGCCATAGATAGGGTTACAGCATTTGGCTAATTTGAAGTCCAGTCCTTTCAAATTCTGATCAATGACCAGTACGTCCTCTTTGAAGGTCTTGTCGTCCTGTGCTGTCTGCATGCTGAAATTCTCGGCGCTGCGATAGACAATATCTTCCCGGTTTTCCGTTTCCTTTTTCTTCAGTTCCAGGTATTTTTCGATGATGTCGTTCGCATCTCTTGTCTCGTTGGCTATGTCCTGGTAGAACTCGGTTACGGTTTTGTATCCCAGCTTTTTTATCAGGCGCATCATCACTGCTTCATCGTATTCCAGTTTGCGGTTCTTGAATTTACGTTCTATGGTTTCTTTGGCGAACTCTGTCTGGCGGGCTTCTATCTCTTTGATGGCCTGGCGTATTTTGGTTCTTGCTTCGAAGTGGTGACGATGTTCAGCCAGTCGCGTTTGGGTGTCTGGGTGTTTGAAGTCATGACTTCTACCTGGTCACCGCTGTTCAGCGTTTGCTTTAATTGTGCGTTCTTTCCGTTCACCTTTGCTCCGATACACTTGGACCCCAGTTTGCTGTGATGGCGAAAGCAAAGTCCAGTACGGTCGCTCCTTTCGGCATCTTGTACAAGTCACCTTTGGGGGTGAATACGAATACTTCGTCTTCGTATAATTCCAGTTTGAACTGGTCCATCACTTCCAGGTCACTGTCGGCGTTCTCCAGTGTTTCCCGGATGGAGGTCAGCATTCATCCAGACCGCTTTCTCCTTTTACGCCTTTGTAACGCCAGTGGGCTGCCAGACCACGTTCCGCTATCTCGTCCATGCGTTCGGTGCGTATCTGTACTTCCACCCATTTGCCTTCAGGCCCCATTACAGTGGTATGCAAGGATTCGTATCCGTTACTTTTGGGTACGGAGAGCCAGTCGCGCAGACGTTTGGGATTGGGCATATACATATCGGTCACAATGGAATATACCTGCCAGCATTCTTGTTTTTCCTTGTCGACGGGAGAGTCCAGAATGATTCGGATGGCAAACAAGTCATACACTCCTTCGAAGGGACATTTCTGTTTCTTCATTTTCTGATAGATGGAATGGATGGACTTGGTACGCCCTTTCATGTGGAACTTCAATCCTGCTTCTTCCAGCTTATGCTGTATCGGTTCGATAAAGGCGGCTATGTATTTGTCACGGGAGGCTTTCGTTTCGTTCAGTTTGTCCTTTATATGATAATATACGTCGTGTTCGGTATATTTCAAGGAAAGGTCTTCCAGTTCCGATTTCAGTTTGTATAGCCCCAGCTTGTGTGCCAGTGGTGCGTACAGATAGGCAGCTTCGTTGGCTACTTGGGTGCGTGCTTCTATATTGGGAGTCTCCTTTATCTGTCTCATCAGGTTCACGCGGTCTGCAATGATGATCAGAATAACACGCATGTCTTCGGCAAAGGAGAGTAGCAGGTTGCGGAAATTTTCCGATTCTATGGTAGGGCTTTTGGAGTATAGCTCATTGATTTTCACAAGACCGCGTATGATCCCCGCTACATCCTCTCCATATTCCTGTTGTACAGATGCTAAGGTGCATAAATGGTTCTTTACCGATTCGTGCAGCATGATCCCCAGGATGGAAGCCCGTTTCATCCCAATTTCCTCGGCCACGATGACAGCGGTCTGCATATCTTTGATGATAGGATTCATTCCGAAACAATTTCGTGGCAGGTTACCTTCGGCAACTGCTTTTATGAGGTGTATTTTTAACTTATGGCAATCACCCTTCTGCAAGGTGTCGCCGGATAATTGCAGCAATCGTTTATAGAGGGCGAACAGTTGCTCACGCTCTTTGGCTGTGAAAAATGCTTTTTCTTCCATAACACGTGAAATCTTTTCGAGGGTAAAGGTAGTTTTTTCTTTATTTATTAGGTAGTGTTCTCGCATTTTTTTGTATTTTGGGCAATTAATAGTGAAAGAATAAGGTAACAATTTATTTAAACCATATAAAATCATGTACTTATGTTAACACCTGAAGACAAAGACTTATTAGTGAAAAAAGGAATTTCCGAGCAGCAGATTGCAGAACAACTGGCTTGCTTTGAAAGGGTTTCCCATTTTTGAAGCTGGATGCAGCCGCTTCTGTTGAAAAGGGAATCATGGCTCCCGCCGAAAATGAAATGAAAAATTATTTGGAAGCATGGGATACATATAAGGAAGGGGAGAAAACTATCGTGAAGTTTGTACCCGCCTCTGGTGCTGCCAGCCGCATGTTCAAGAATTTGTTCGAATTCCTGGGGGCTGATTATAATACTCCGAAGACTGATTTCGAAAAGAAATTTTTCGACCATATTCATAGCTTCGCATTCTACAATGACTTGAATGCGGCTTGTATGGATAATACAGGAAAGGATATTGATGCTTTGATGGCCGGGAAGGAGTATAAACCTATAGTAGCCAATTTGTTGGAAGCTGCCGGCTTGAACTATGGGGCATTACCGAAGGGGTTGTTGAAATTCCATCGGTATGCGGATGGTGTGCGTACACCGCTGGAAGAACATTTGGTGGAGGGTGCGTTGTATGCGGCAGGCAAGACCGGAAAAGTGAATGTGCATTTCACCGTCTCTACGGAACATCGTGAGTTGTTCACAAAGCTGGTGGAAGAGAAGGTTGCCGTTTATGCAAAGAAATACGGGGTGGAATATGATGTGTCGTTTTCTGAACAGAAGCCGAGTACGGATACGGTTGCTGCCGATATGGAGAACAAACCTTTCCGCGATAAAGGCAAGCTGTTGTTCCGTCCGGGGGGGCACGGCGCGCTGATTGAGAACCTGAATGATTTGGATGCCGATGTTATCTTTATCAAGAATATAGATAATGTGGTTCCCGATCGCTTGAAAGAGGATACTGTTACGTATAAAAAGCTGATTGCGGGGGTACTGGTTACTCTGCAGAAGCAGGTATTTGAATATTTGGAATTACTGGATGGCGGTAAATATACACATGCGCAGCTGGAAGAGATCATTCGTTTCTTACAGCAGACTTTATGTTGCCGCAAACTGGATATCAAGGATCTGGAAGATGCCGACCTGGTTATTTATCTGCGTAAGAAGTTGAACCGTCCGATGCGTGTATGCGGTATGGTGAAGAATGTGGGTGAACCGGGAGGCGGCCCGTTCCTGGCTTATAATGCGGATGGTACTGTTTCATTGCAAATTTTGGAAAGTTCTCAGATTGACATGAATGATCCGGTCAAGAAAGAGATGTTCGAGAAGGGTACTCACTTTAATCCGGTGGATTTGGTGTGTGCGGTACGCGATTATAAAGGAAACAAATTCGACTTGGTGAAGTATGTGGATAAGGCTACAGGTTTTATCTCTTATAAATCAAAGAACGGTAGAGAACTGAAAGCATTGGAGCTTCCGGGCTTGTGGAACGGCGCAATGAGTGACTGGAACACTGTTTTTGTTGAAGTGCCGTTGAGTACCTTTAATCCGGTGAAGACTGTGAATTGATTTGTTGCGTGAAACAGCATCAATAATTCCTTTTTTTATTATAGACTACATGGATTTATACAGATCGGACGATTTGTGTAGGTCCGTGTAGTTTTTTGTGAAATTAATTTATATACCCTTGATTACTAACCTATAATTAAAAAGAATGAACCTGCTGACCTTTATTGCCCCACTGGCTGTGGCGGCAACTTTTATGATGCCGGCCGATGCTGCAAATCACAAAGAATTACCGGCATTGGGAAATACTCATATTCAAGTATTCGACAAAACCCCTGTTTGTTTTCGTCCCGATTCTTTCCCTAATTATACTCCTGCCAATGCTGACGGAGTGATCCGTCTGGTAAACGGGCGTATCATTTTAAAGAAAATAACCTTGCCCGATTATAAAAGGGATGTGGATGTTACTCTGAAAGTAACTGTAGCTTCCAATGGTGACCGTTGGGATAAATCTGGCTCTTGTTTTGTGCTTCCCAAAGAATCGGTGATTAATCTGATGAATATAGCCGAAGGCAAGAGGGCGTTTCCTGCGGTAGACAGTACCAAATATGAAAAAATGATTGGTATTGTTCCGGGTCAGGATTATGTGCCTACCTTGAACTGATGCGTTTTATGACCCCGTTCGGTGTGGGGTATTATAGTTCGGATAATGATTCTTTGAGCAGCAAGAGGCGTCCTGTATATATCCCGAAATGGGAAAAGAGTGTGACTTGGGTGCAGGATATTACCGATCTTTATCCGGCATTGGAGAGAGAGGCATACGTGGGAATTTATATTGATACATGGACTGCCGAGGGGTATGTGGCCAGTATGGAATTGGATGTGAAGGAGAGTAAGATCACTTGCGACGTGATGCCGGAGCGCCGTGTGAAGCCTTTGATGAATACGGTGTATTATATCGGACAGACTTATCCGGATATTTTCTCACGCAAAGATGTGGTGATGGATTTTGATATGCCGAAAGCTGCCAAGAATGTTCGTTTGAAGTATATTGTAACAGGTCACGGAGGACATAGTGGCGGAGATGAGTTTGTGGAGAAACGGAACATCGTGTCTGTTGATGGCAAGGAGGTGTTGAATTTCATTCCTTGGCGTGATGACTGTGCTTCTTTCCGCCGTTTTAATCCGGCCACGGGAGTATGGCTGATACCACGAGTTGCCGCATATATAGGTGATAAGGGGTATACGACAAAAGAGATTGAAGAACCTTTGGCTTCTTCGGATTTGTCCCGTTCCAATTGGTGTCCGGGTAGCGATGTGATGCCTGAGGAGGCTGTTATTGGTGACTTGTCGGCCGGTAAACATTCTTTTAAGGTAAGTATCCCTGAGGCACAACAGGTAGATGGCAATAAATTGAATCATTGGCTGGTTTCAGCTTATTTGGTTTGGGAGGAATAACTTTTCCCGATTATTAATAGCTGCTGGAGCGGTTTGAATCTTTCCGAATATGAATGGTGAATTTCTTTCGGAAGGATTCAAAGCCTCTTTGCGGTAAATGGACATTATTTGTTTTTTCTTTTCATGCTGCGGATGATTTCTTTGTCCTCCGTGCTTACCCGATAAGATTCTATGATTTTTTGTAGTGCCTTATTGTAAGTAAAGTCATCTAAATGATTTTCCTTCAGATAGTTCATCGTTTTTTGAGGAAACTTGACATAACATACGGATAAAGCCCATGCTACAGCCATCTTCACATAATATCCTTCGTGACTGATCCGGTCCATCCATTGCAATACGTTGTCTATATACTCTTCGTCAATATAATGAGCCATTGCCATTACTACTCCGAAACGTATTTCATATTCTTTGTCGGATTTCATCCGGTCTTCCAAAAATAGCCAGACCCTTTTCTTGTTCTTGTCCACAAACCGTTGTTTGCCGTAAAAGTCAAAGGTGTCACAAACAGACCAACTGTTGATGATGGCAACAAACCGGGCAACCAGTGAAAGATATGCTTGCGTGTCTTTCATTTTCAGATTACTTATTACCATACCTTGTAGCATACGTTCCTCCATATAATAAGTATCCGCAGTCTGTAGATAACTCTCCCAGTCATCTTTGGCAATTTGTGCTCCTAACCGCCTTAGGGCAGGGATGCGGATACCCAATACATTTTCTATTCCCGGATGCAGCGATTCGGTGAACTTTTTATTTTCATTTTTCTGCCAGTTGCAGCAAATTTTCTTTTATGGTCAATCCATTGATACGATATTCGTCCATTTTGTTTTTGTAAGATAGGGTTAGATTTTCAGTCCCATGATATAATCGTTCATATAATATCCGTTGCCTATATGGAAATCTCCTTCTGCAACTTTTTCCATTCCCAAATGTTGGTAGAATTGTAAAGCCTTATTGTTACGGTTTACATTCAAATGCATTTCGCAAGGTCCGGGATGGATTTCTTTAATTGCTTTGACGGCCTGCTCAAATAGTGCTTTGCCCAACCGGCAACCTTGAAAAAGGGGAAGTACATAGATTTTCTGCAGATGAAATAAATGTTCTCCTTCGGGCTGTATGGAAACATATCCGGCAGCTTCTCCATCTTTGTAAGCTATGTAATAGATGTGCCCTTCCTCTTCCATTTGTTTACGCAGGTTTTTCGGAGAGTACATCCAGTCCATCATGTAATCCAATTGTTCTTTTGAAAGAATTTCCCGGTAGGTAGCCGGAAACACGATCTGAGCCATCTCGTTAATCAACTGAATATCATTGGTCGTTGCCTTTTTTATGGTAAACATGATCTTTATATCTTTTTAGTGTTATAACGAGAGGCAAAGATAAACTTTTTGCAAGAAAAAAAAGGGGCTTCCTTTCTTTTTCTTGTTTAAATATTAATTTATGCAAAATAGTAGAACTATGTAATACAAGGTACTTGTATAATACATATATTTGTGCCAAACAAAGTATTATAGATTATGAATGTAGACAATGTACGATCTCAGATGCGCAAAGGAATGCTGGAATACTGCATTTTATTGTTGTTGCACAAAGAGCCGTCATATGCTTCGGATATCATTCAAAAATTGAAAGAAGCCCGGCTCATTGTAGTAGAAGGGACGCTTTATCCGCTGCTTACCCGGCTGAAAAACGATGACCTGCTCTCATACGAATGGGTAGAGTCCACTCAGGGACCACCTCGTAAATATTATAGTCTCACTCCTCAGGGTGAAACATTCCTTAGCGGACTGGAGGCTGCCTGGGAGGAGCTGGCGAATACAGTGAATCATTTAAAAAACAATTAAAAACAGGATACAATGAAAAAGACTTTAACCATAAATTTAGGAGGTACCGTTTATTATATAGACGAAGACGCTTACCATTTGTTGGATAACTATTTAACTAACCTGCGTATTCACTTCTGTCGTGAGGAGGGAGCGGAAGAAATTGTACATGATATAGAATTACGTATCTCTGAGCTGTTTACCGACCGTTTGAATGAAGGTAAACAGGTTATTACCATTGAAGATGTGGAAGAAATCATAGCCCGGATGGGTAAACCCGAAGATCTTTCCGATGAAGAAAGTGGAGAAGCATCGGGTTCGGAAAAACAAAAAGGAACACTATGCGCCGCTTGTTTCGTGATCCGGACAATAAGGTACTAGGTGGAGTGGCTTCCGGACTGGCTGCTTATATGGGATGGGATGTTACTTGGGTACGTATCATTCTATTGGTTCTTGGTTTCTTTGTTCATGGGGTGATATTGGCTTATATCATAGCGTGGATTATTATTCCTATGGCGCGTACCGCTCCCGAGAAACTCGCCATGAAGGGGGCTGCTATTAATGTGGAGAATATAGGCAAGACTGTAACAGACGGATTTGAAAAAGTGAATGATTATGTACGCTCAGACCGTCCTAGGAGTATCTTGCAAAAGATAGGGGAGGGGATTGTGTCTGTGGCAGGGTTCCTTATCAAGTTCCTGCTTGTTTTCATTGCTATTTGCTGTGCGCCTGTATTGTTTGTATTATTGATTGTCTTTTTTGCATTGCTGATGGCGGCTACGGGACTGATTGCTGCATTGCCGGCTGTGCTTTATGAGGTGCTGCCTGCGGTTAATTGGGCTACGTGGGTAGCTCTCCGGGGTTGACTGTCGCTATGTCCGTAGCAGGTATTCTGGTTATCGGTATTCCTATTATAGGACTGATACACATGCTGATGCGTCATTTTGGAGGTTGGCAACCCATGTCCATTGTAACTAAAATTATATTTATCGTATTGTGGCTCATCGCGTTGGGAGTGGGTGTTTTCTTTGTACTGAATGATCCAAATATTGCTTCAATGATATCGTATAGTTTATAAAATACACTATCTTTGCAGATGGAAAGTTGGGAATCAAGAGGTGTTTTGTTCTCAACTCTCCGTTTTTTGTAAGGAATATCAAACATATATAAATACTATGACTAAGAAGATTTTATTGCTGGGTTCTGGCGAATTAGGTAAGGAATTCGTCATTGCGGCAAAACGTAAAGGGCAGTATGTTATTGCTTGCGACTCTTATGCAGGTGCTCCGGCCATGCAGGTGGCTGATGAATTTGAAGTGTTCAGTATGCTTGACGGTGATGCGTTGGATGCTGTGGTAGCCAAACACAAGCCGGATATAATTGTGCCTGAAATTGAAGCTATCCGTACCGAACGTCTGTATCATTTGGAACAGGAAGGTATTCAAGTAGTGCCGAGTGCCCGTGCAGTGAATTTCACGATGAACCGCAAGGCCATTCGTGATTTGGCAGCTAAGGAATTAGGATTAAAGACAGCCAAGTATTTCTATGCCAAGTCTTTGGAAGAATTGCAGGAGGCCGCAAAAGAGATTGGTTTTCCCTGTGTGGTGAAACCTTTGATGTCTTCATCCGGCAAAGGCCAGTCTTTGGTCAAGAGCGCGGATGAGTTGGAACAGGCATGGCATTATGGGTGTGAAGGCAGTCGTGGAGATATTAAAGAATTGATCATTGAGGAATTTATTCAGTTTCGATAGTGAGATTACTTTGCTCACCGTCACTCAGAAAAACGGTCCTACTTGTTTCTGTCCGCCTATCGGACATGTACAGAAAGGGGGAG
>ENA-OQCX01000567-OQCX01000567.1-human-gut-metagenome-genome-assembly--contig:-NODE-567-length-19091-cov-3.304261_pt1 | contig 19091 bp, 31 predicted proteins | sample MGYA00242762_ERZ504587 | MGnify/ENA primary metagenome ERZ504587 (study PRJEB26092, sample SAMD00036337) | human gut metagenome | host: Homo sapiens | study: EMG produced TPA metagenomics assembly of... | reverse complement strand
TGCAAACAATACCGTAATCACCAGCACTGGTGCTATCACTTTTTTAATCATCTTCTTCATGTTCCCTTATCCTCCATACATATCGTGATTAACTTCTGCCTGATAATAACTGTTTATCGTTGCCGGGCATTATACAGGGCGGTCAGAAGATACGCTTTAATATTCCCAACCTTGGTCGTATTCCGGTTCAGACAGAACAGCACATATTCGATATGCGAATAATTCAGTTTCATAAACCTGCTTTTTACCAAAGCAACTGGTTTTTCTACTCCTGCAATGCGAATCATACTGTCCTCCGGCATCATCATAACTTCAACTATCAGTTCTACCAGTTCATCTACATCTTCCTTTGCATGATATTGATAATCAATGTTTTCATGGATCACTTCACGATATGCTCTCATCTCCTCCATCACATCTTTTTTCTTTTGGAAATTATCTGATGTGATTGGATAAGATTGATTTATCTCAGTTTCACTAATATCAGTCTTGTTAATATCAGTATTATTAGATTGTGATTTCGGGCATTCTGGATTTGTGATTTCCACTATTCTGGAATGATGATTTTCACTATTTTGGAATTGTGATTCTGGGCATTCTGGATTTGTGGTTTCCACCATTCTTGAATTGTGATTTTCACTATTCTGGAATTGTGATTCCCCATAATCCTGAATTGTGGTTTTCACTACTCCTGAATGATGATTTTCACTATTCAGAGAAATGCCTGTTTTCCCCTTGTTTTCTGCTTCTTGTTGCAAATCTGCACATTCCTTATGTCTTTTCTGTTTCGATTGCAAATCTGCAATTTTTTATGATCTTCCTGCTCAGATTGCAGATCTGCACAATTACCTGTCGGCTTTTGATCTGGAACCTCTCTGATCATAAATTTTTCACATAAATAACATTCGGTTTTCCCAGTCCCAGACGTTTCTTCTCTATCAATCCAATCCCATTACTGCTGTCCAGCTCTTTTACCAGTTTCACTGCCTTTTGAGTTCCGCAGTTCATCAGCTCTGCAATTTCTTCCACAGTGAAGATGATGTATACTCTGTCCTCTGAATCCAGCCATCTGTTCTTAATGCTCAGGCTCATACGGTCCAGCATCAGACCGTATAATACCTTTGCTTCACAAGAAAGAGTTTTAAAGCATGATTCTGTAAACAGCACTTTCGGGACACGATAAAAGCTGTATTGTTCCGCTTCCATCCCCGTAAAATAATCAAACTGTATCTTCTGCATCTGCTACTCCTTCTTTGTTTTCTTTCCATTTATCCAAAAGCATAAAAATGACTTCTTCTATCTGTTCTTTAGAATATGTCTCCGGAAAATAATTTCCAATTTTCTTTGCCGGAATCGTCACATTGATCTTACTGCTTTCCTTTTTTAATAAAACAGCATAGATATAACTCTGGTTTAATTTTCCTTTTGCACTGCATTCTTTTAACTGTTCTGCCTGTTGTTTTGTCGGAAAAATGCTGCTGTTGGTAATCACTTCCAGAAGCCACTCCTGTTCCTCTGGCTTCAGATAAGACAGCTTTTCTCCCACAATCATAGGAATTTTATTATTGTCCACATATTCCAGCAAGGCATCTGATAATGCCGCCAGACGGATATACCTCTGCACAGTTCTTCCACTGTCCCCTGCGGCTTCCCCAACCATATCTGCTGTATATTTCTCACCTTTACTTCCCTGATGCTTCATTGCATCATATTTCATCTTATAGGCATGAGCTTTCTCACTTGGCAGTAGATTTTCACGCTGAATGTTGGAATCGACCATAATAATGACCGCTTCATCATCCGTATAATTTCGGACAAGAGCTGGCAATGTAGTCTTTCCACACAGTTCACAGCCTCTTTTTCTTCTATGCCCGGAAATCATCTCATATCCGCCATCTGGTCGAGGTCTTACCAGTGCAGGAGTCAAAACACCGTATGTTTAATGCTCTCTACGGTTTCTGCCATTTTTTCATCATTGTTTACATGGAACGGATGATTTTTAAAGGGATAGAGCTTTTCCAGTTCTATTTCTACAACCTGGTTCATACTCTTTTCCGATGTTTCCTCTAATCCCAGTAATTCATCATAAGAGGTAAGCTGAATATCTTTTTTCGGTCTACGCATGTTTCAACACCTCCTGAACCAGTTCCAGATAGCTGTCTGCCCCCTTGCTTTTTTCATCATAGGCAAAGATACTTACACCCTCTGATGCTGTTTCTGCAAGGCTTTCTGTTCTCGGAATCGTCTGCTCAAAAATCTTAATGTCACTTCCGTATGTAGTTTTGATTGCCTGTTTATTTCTCTTTGCATTATTGTAACGGCAATTATCCATTGTGAATAAAATGCCTTCTATCTGTAAATCTGGATTGAACCTCTGATGAATTCCCTTTACCACTTTGAGTAATTCCATGAGCCCATCTGCCGCATAATATTGTGGCTGTACCGGAATCAGAACGCTGTCCGCTGCACTCAACGCATTGATTGTCAACATTCCCAATGATGGCATACAGTCAATCAGAATATAATCATATTCATCTTTCAATAGTTCCAGATACTCTTTCAGTACTTTTTCCCTATCCTCAACAGTAAATAAGGACATATCCATTCCGGCAAGCAATTTATTGGACGGAATCAGATCCATCCCTTCTTCATGGTGCAAGACTGCTTCCTTTGGATCAAACTCCAGTCCCATGATGATATTTTCCATCATACTCTTTAAAGTCACTTTGAGATTTTTGGGAAATCCCATTCCCATTGTCAGATGTCCCTGCGGATCTGCATCTACCAGCACTACTTTTTTCCCATTCTTTGTCAGTCCGGCTCCCAGATTGATGGTTGTCGTTGTTTTGGCTACTCCGCCCTTCTGATTTGCAATAGCAATTACTTTACACATATACTTTCCTCCGATTTACTGTTTTTCTTCTACTTCTACATAACACGAAAATATTTACTTGTTCCTTTATTTGCATAAGCATCAGATACTTCCAGGACATCCAATTCTTTATGCTTTTCCAAAATACGACGAAACCATTGAATATCCTTTAAAGTACCCTGTAATCTAATTTTCAGCATACATATCCTCCCAGTCTTTGTAAAAACAATACTCTGGATAACGGATTTTAATGGCTTCCCAAAAATACCGGGCATATCCGCAGCAAAACAGATCTTCTACGGTATAATACTGACACTCTTTTAACTGATCTTCCTCTGCCTCATAATCTCCGACACTTGGTGTTCCATTACAGTAAAGGTTAAATGCCATACGGACAATCCGTAAACTTCCACTAGTCTGCCATCCTTCCAGCAGGCATTCCGTTTTTACACATCCAGTTTTAAAATTATAGATTTTATTCACATTATTTCTTGTGTCTCTGTCGATACCCAGGCAATAAACCAAAGCCCGATGGTAGACATCCTGATATCTGCATTTTTTCAGATATTCCTCATAAAATTTTTCGTGTTCCCTGCTCTTGAAAGTAATTGTGCGAGAATTGCTATTCTCTGCTCTTAACGCTGTGTTTGTCATTTTCATTTTCCTCCTGAATTTTTAATATTTTGGTATAAAAAGACACTCCATTTCTGGAATGCCCCATAAAAATAGGGACACCCGCTTTTAACAAGTATCCCTATAATCTATCAAATATCTGATAGTCCACTATTCACTTTCATATTCAGGATTTTTTGTGTTCCCCGTACCGAGGTCTAAGGCAACCACAACGGTGACTCTCTGCACAAGCAACTTTTCCTTGTGATTTTCACCGATTTTGTTGAAACTGAAAAACTCTACAAAGTGCGTAAATTCAAGGATTTCTAGATATCTTTCCTTTGTAGTCCCACCACAGTTTCCACATGCACCGTCTGAGGGAATTGATCTACCCCACATACTTCTTCAACTCATATCCATTATCGCACAAAATCTCAGATCCCGCGCGAGTGTCGCGCTGTCGCAGCTTACGTAGACGACACGTTTTGGCTGCATCTTGAGGATGGTCTTGAGCAGCATTTCATCGCAGCCTTTGCGTGGCGGGTCGACTACGATCACGTCTGCGTAGACACCGTTTTTCTCGTATTCTCTCGGCAGGACTTCTTCTGCTTTTCCGACGAAGAATTCCACGTTTTCAATATTGTTGATCTGTGCATTTCGTTTTGCATCATCGATCGCTGCCGGGACGATTTCTACGCCTCGGACGAATTTGGCTTGCTGAGCGAGGAAAAGGGAGATCGTTCCGATTCCGCAGTACAGATCCCAGACGGTCTCTTCTCCATGAAGGTCTGCATATTCCAGTGCCTTAGAATACAGTTTCCAGGTCTGTTTCGGGTTTACCTGGAAGAAAGAAAGCGGTGAGATCTCGTAAGAAATATCCCCGATCTTATCTGTGATATATTCCTGTCCCCAGATTGTTTTGACCTTGTCTCCAAGGATCACGTTGCTTCGTTTCTTGTTGATGTTCAAGGAAATGCTGGCCATTCCCGGGATCTCACGCAATTTCTCGATCAGTTCTTTCTGATGCGGAAGATCCTGTCCATTGATGATCAGACAGACCATTAGCTCCCCTGTAAAAAATCCATAACGCACAAAAATATGACGCACCAGTCCCTTGCCTGTCATCTCATCGTAAGGAGCGATGCCATACTTCTCCATATGCGCGATCACAATATCCAGGATTTCCTTGTTCTGCGGGATTCCCAGCGCACAGTCACGGTTCTCGATGATCGCATGGGTGCGTCCTGCATAAAATCCGGTGATGATCCTGCCTTCTTTGTTCCGTCCAACCGGGAACTGTGCCTTGTTTCGATAATGATAAGGCTCGTCCATACCGATCATTGGCTCCATCGGAAGGTCGCGGAATCCACCGATCCGCTCCAGATGACCGCGGAGTTTCTTTTCTTTAAAAACTTTCTGTTCTTCATAAGATACCGCCTGAAGCTGGCATCCGCCACACTGACGGGCTGACGGACACACCGGCTCTACGCGGTATGGAGATGGTTTCAGGATCTCCATCAGACGTCCGTATCCGTAGTTCTTTTTTGCCTTCATGATCTTGGCTGTAACAATATCTCCAATCACTGCGTCCTTTACAAAAACAGTGAAGCCATCAGCTTTGCCAATGCCTTCACCGTCTGTTCCGCAGTCCACGATTTCTAACGTAACAATGTCATTTTTACGATATTCCATGGAATCATACGTCTCCTGTTCTTCTCAGATTTGATTCAAAAAGCCTGTTGTATCCAAGCCATTCTTTCTTGCCTTTGTCCGCTGCAAAGATCTCTGTCAGAGTCTCCATGCGGGCATCTGTGTTGTCTGCGAGATTCAGTGCTACTGCCTCTGCAAGTGCCGGTTTCTTCGGAGAACCGTATTCCAGTTCGCCGTGATGTGCCAGGATGCAGTGTACCAGCTGATTTTCCAGTGTTTCCGGGAAATCCGGGATCTCTTTTGCCAGATCATGCACCATCTGGCACCGATGATGATATGTCCCAGAAGCTGTCCTTCATCTGTATAATCATTCATCGGGAAGGAAGAAAGTTCCTTTGTCTTGCCGACATCATGAAGCAGCGATGCTGTGATCAGAAGGTCTCTCTTGAGAAGCGGATAAGCATTTGCCATATAGTCACAGAGCTTTGTAACGCTTAAGGTGTGCTCCATCAGTCCTCCGATAAAACCATGATGCACGGTCTTTGCCGCGGAATGCTCCTGGAAAGATTTCAGGAATTCCTTGTCTTCTACAAAAAGTTTATTCAGAAGTGCGGACAGGTATTCGTTCTTCACGCTCTTGATCATGCCAATGATCTGTCCGTACATATCGTCTGTGCTGTTCTCGCTGACTGGAAGATAATCTGCCGGGTTGTATTCTCCTTCATGTGCCTTGCGGACTCTCTTGATATTTAACTGCATGGCACCTGCAAAAGTTGTCACATCTCCGACAACTTCAATATAATCCAGTGCGTCAAAATCATCGATCCCAAGTGAATTCGGTCCCAGATTTTGCCGTCCAGCATGCCTGTCTTGTCCTGAAGAATCACGTTTTCGTATGGTTTGCCGTTCTTTGTTGTTGCTGCCTGTTTCTGTTTACAGAGATAGATCCCGTTGAGTCTGTCTCCTTCGTGTAATTCGTTTATAAAACGCATGATACTCTTGCCTTTCTATTTTTCCTTTATTGTAACTTTCAGTTGTACATCTTCGTATTCGCCGAATGGATTCTTGCGGTATACATTGACTGTCGTGCGTGTTCCCTTATTCAGCCCCTGGAGTACAGACGCATATTCTTCCATCGACTGTACTTCCTGCCCGTCCAGGCATGCAGGATGTCTCCGTTCTGGATCCCTGCTGTCATTGCCGGAGAATCCTCATCCACTGCATCCACATAAACGCCCCGCGGAACATCCAGATTCTCAGACTGGTAGGATGAGATCGTCGCTCCCATGATCCCTATGTAACAGATATCTTCTCCATTTGCCATGCTCTCAAGAAGCGGCCGAAGCTGTGCTGTCTCCACCGCACGGATCACATTGGTACGGTCTTCTTCCTGATTCCAGATGATTCCTGCAACTTCACCGGAAGAGTTTAATAAAATCCCTCCGCCTTCCTCACTGCCGACCATATCTGTCGTGAGCATTCCATACTCCTCATCAGCAACCTTAAGTGTACCTGTCACAGACGTTATCGTTCCTCCCATAAGAGAATCATAATCACCTGACGGACTGCCGATCGCAATAACGGACTCTGTCTGCTTCATATCATCTGCTGCCACCAGCGGCGCTGCCGGGATTTTCTCCTGCGTCTCCTCATCCACAGACGTAAAAGGGACCTTTATCACAAAAAATCCTGTCCTGAGATCCTTCTTGCACAGAATCCCATCGGTCACGGCTCCATCCGAAAATGTGACCGTAAATTTATCTGCTTCCTGCATCTGGTCTGAAACTGTCAATATATAAAAAGCTTCGGAATTTTTGAGAAAAACAAATCCCTCCTCATCTCCGTATTCCAGAAAGGAATCATCCAGAAGGTCAGAATCCTCTCCTGCTGCCGATATCCGCACAAGTGCCTGCGCGGTTCCTCCGCGATCTGGCTCATTCCATCTGACAGGTCGTTCTGCCAGGCGGTGGAAGCCGATGTTTTCTCCTGCTCTGTTGCTTCCGGTGTCGGCGTTACCTGCTCTGCCTTTACAGATGGTGTCAGAGTGACAACTGCTTTCTGATCCGGGGCAGTTCCAAATCTCTCCAGTGCCTTCGGAACGATCAGTGCCATCGTACCCGCTGCACAGGCGCCAAAGATCACACCGCAGACTGCTGCCGTCAGAAATTTCCCCGCCAGTCGTTTCCTGTCCGTCGGCTGCTCTTTGATCGTCTCTTTTATAAAAGAATAATTCTCCGAAGATGCTTTCTTATCATTCCGCATATAGCTTTTTCTCCTATAATTCAAACCTGACAATTCGTGTTTATTTTAGCAGGAAGTTATGAATTTTTTATGAATAAAATCCGTCTAATTTTTATCATGTTTTTCCGTCATAATGCCTTATTTTTACTGCCCCATTCATAAACAAATCGAACATTTGTCTTTTCATTCCAGTGGAAATCATGTAGAATAGAAAAGAATAAAAGAATTATTATAAATAACGAGGAACTATTATGAATCAAAAAGCATTAAATGCACTGGAATATCCCAAAATCATAGAGAAACTTACCGAAAAAGCATCTTCCGGTATGGGCAAGCATCTCTGCCGAACTCTGGAGCCATCCACTGACCTTGAAGTAATCCGTACCATGCAGGTACAGACACGCGATGCACTGACACGCCTTTTTCAAAAGGGCGGCATCTCCTTTGGAAATGTCAAGGACATCCGTGGCTCTCTGAAACGTCTTGAGATCGGAAGTTCTCTTGGTATCCTGGAAATCCTGGCCGTCTGTAACCTTCTTGAGAATACTTCCCGTGTCAAAGCCTACTCCCGCCGGGACCGTGCTGATACACCGGAGGATTCTCTTGACCATATGTTTGAGGGACTTTCCCCTCTCACACCGCTCTCTACGGAGATCCGCCGCTGTATCCTTTCCGAAGATGAGATCAGTGACGATGCAAGCCCGAACCTGCGCCAGATCAGACGCAGCATGAAAGTGACCAATGACCGGATCCACTCTCAGCTTTCCGGGCTGGTAAACGGCGGTGCAAGGACTTACCTTCAGGATGCTGTCATCACCATGAGAAACGGCAGATACTGTGTCCCTGTCAAAGCTGAATATAAGGGACAGGTGCCTGGTATGATCCACGACCAGTCTTCCACCGGTTCCACACTTTTTATCGAACCAATGTCTGTTGTAAAACTGAACAACGACATGCGTGAACTTGAGCTTCAGGAACAGAAAGAGATCGAAGTCATCCTTGCCGACCTCAGCGTACAGATCGCAGCAGAACGTGAGGCTATCTCCCTCAATCTTGAGATCATGGTACAGCTTGACTTTATTTTTGCAAGAGCTGCACTTGCCATGGAGATGAATGCAAGTGAACCGATCTTTAACGACGAAGCCGCATCAACCTCAAGAAAGCCCGCCACCCGCTGATCAACAAGAAAAAAGTTGTTCCGATCGATATCCGTCTTGGAGATACGTTTGATCTTCTTGTCATCACCGGTCCAAACACCGGTGGTAAGACCGTTTCCCTCAAGACGGTCGGACTCCTTACTCTGATGGGACAGTCCGGGCTTCATATCCCGACTCTGGACCGCAGTGAACTGGCTCTTTTTCATGAGGTGTACGCAGATATCGGAGATGAGCAGAGTATTGAGCAGTCCTTAAGTACCTTCTCCTCCCATATGACAAATATCGTTTCCTTCCTCGAAAAAGCAGATCAGTATTCCCTCGTTCTGTTTGATGAGCTCTGTTCCGGAACTGACCCGACAGAGGGTGCCGCACTTGCGATCTCCATCCTCTCCTATCTTCATGACAGAGGAATCCGCACCATGGCTACCACTCATTACAGTGAGCTCAAAGTATTTGCGCTCTCTTCCTCCGGTGTCGAGAATGCAAGCTGCGAATTCGATGTAGAAACCCTGAGCCCGACTTATCGTCTTCTGATCGGTATCCCTGGTAAGAGTAATGCATTTGCGATTTCTTCCAAGCTCGGTGTTCCGGCATCCATCATCGAGAAAGCCAGAGAACAGATCAACGAGCAGGATGAATCTTTTGAGGATGTGCTGACTTCTCTCGAAGAAAGCCGTATCACGATTGAGAACGAGCGCACTGAGATCGCACAGTACAAACTCGAGATCGAAGACCTTAAGAAACAGCTTGAATCCAAACAGGAAAAACTGGATGTACAGAAAGACCGCATCATCCGCCAGGCCAACGAAGAAGCTCACAAGGTTCTCCAGGAAGCCAAGGATTATGCCGATCAGACGATGAAGCTTTTCCATAAATTCCATAATGATTACGTGGATACTGCCGCAGTTGAGCGTGAACGCCAGCAGCTCCGCAAGCGTCTCAACAAGACCGAACAGAAAATGGCACAGCCTGTCACCAAAAAGAAACCAAAGAAAGAACTCACCGCCAAGGATGTACGTCCTGGCGATACCGTACGGGTACTCAGCATGAACCTTAAAGGCACAATCAGCACCCGCCCGGATTCCAAGGTTATCTGTTCGTCCAGATGGGCATCATCCGTTCCAAAGTCCATATTTCCGACCTGGAACTGATCGACGAACCGGTGATCACCACCTCTTCCTTCTCCCGTACAGGAGCAGGCAAGATTCGTATGTCCAAATCTGCCAGCGTTTCCACTGAGATCAATCTTCTCGGCAAAACTGTAGATGAGGCTGTCGCAGAACTCGACAAATATCTGGACGATGCTTATCTTGCTCATCTCAAGACGGTCCGCATCGTCCACGGCAAGGGAACCGGTGCCTTACGAAAGGTGTCCACAACTATCTCAAACGCCAGAAACATGTTGAATCCTACCGTCTCGGTGAATTCGGCGAAGGTGATGCCGGCGTAACGATCGTAGAATTCAAGAAATAGGGAAAGGCGAATACTATGGTAACAAAACAGAAAATCTTAATCGTAGATGATGACAACAATATTGCAGAACTGATTTCTTTATACCTTACAAAAGAATGTTTTGAAACCAGAATTGTAAATGACGGAGAACAGGCTCTTAAGGAATTCTCTGTCTTCCAGCCGGATCTGATTCTTCTTGACCTGATGCTGCCAGGTATCGACGCTATCAGGTCTGCCGGGAAATCCGCCATACTTCTGATGTGCCGATCATCATGCTCTCTGCCAAAGGAGAAACCTTCGATAAGGTACTCGGTCTGGAGCTCGGTGCAGATGACTACATCATCAAACCATTTGACACAAAGGAGCTCGTTGCCCGCGTTCGCGCAGTCCTGCGCCGTTTCAAGGTCAAACAGCCAGCGGCAAACCCGTCAGAAAAATGTGTCAGCTACCCGGATCTCATGATCAATCTAACCAACTATTCTGTCACTTATATGGGAAATCATGTCGATATGCCGCCGAAGGAACTGGAACTTCTCTATTTCCTCGCAGCATCCCCGAACCAGGTGTTTACCAGAGAGCAGCTTCTCGACCATATCTGGGGCTATGAATACATCGGCGATACCCGTACCGTTGACGTTCATATCAAGCGTCTTCGTGAGAAGATCAAAGACCACCCGCAGTGGAGCCTCGCAACTGTCTGGGGCATAGGATACAAGTTTGAGGTCAAAAACAAATGAAAAAACGACTGACCTCCATGTTTCTTGTTGCCTATATCCTGCTTGGCATTCTGGGATTTTTCCTGGTAACCTTTGCAGGCTCCCATATGCTCGAGGCAAGACTCGAAAAGTCCATTACTTCGGACATATACCAGACAGCCCATCGTATCGCAGAAAGTGATCTTGTCAGTCATAACATCACTTCTGCCAACATGGAATCTATCCGCAGCAATCTGTCTCTGGCAACCAACTATCCGGATACGATCATCTGGATCATCAACAGTAACGGACAGATCATCTTAAGCACACGCAAGGATATTTCACCGGACAATCCCATTGATCTGGAGGGATTTAATCCGGCCTCCTGGGGCAGCAACTATTATCAGATCGGGGACTTTTATGGATATTTTTCAGAAACGCGGCTGAGCACGATCGCACCGATCACAGAAAACCTCACACCCGCGGTTATGTGGCGATCCACTATCTGATGAGTGACCTGTACCAGAGCCGCAGCAGCCTGCTCTGGATCATCCAGCTTCTGTTTGTGGTCACTTATCTGCTGGTCGCTGTATTGTTTATCTTTTATAGTTTCCATGTACGGAAACGCTCCATGAGATCACAAAGGGAGCCTCCGAATTTGCAAACGGAAATCTGTCCTATCAGATCCCGGTCGACTCCGAAAATGAACTCGGCTACCTTGCCAAAAACTTAAACTACATGGCAGACAAGCTCAACCGGAACGGCGAATATCAGCGGCAGTTTATTTCAAACATCTCGCATGATTTCCGCTCTCCTCTGACTTCGATCAAAGGTTATGTGGAGGCTATGATCGACGGCACCATCCCGGTTGAGATGCAGGAAAAATACCTCAAGATCATCTCCTACGAGGCAGAGCGTCTGGAAAAACTTACCCGCGGACTTCTGACACTCAACGAACTGGACATCCAGAAGCGTATGCTCAACATCCAGTCGTTCGATATCAACCAGGTCATCAAAAGCACTGCTGCTTCTTTTGAGGGTACCTGCACGACGCGGCAGATCCTTCTGGAACTGGTCTTATCAGGCAAGGAACTCTATGCCCGTGCAGACGTCGAACAGATCCAGCAGGTACTGTATAATCTTCTCAGCAACGCGATCAAGTTCAGCCCGGATCATTCCACGATCACGATCGAAACGACGGAGAAAAACGACAAGATCTTTGTTTCCGTCAAGGACCATGGCATCGGATCCCGGAATCCAGCATCAACAAGATCTGGGAACGTTCTATAAGATCGACCGCTCCCGCGGCAAAGACCAGAAAGGCACCGGTCTCGGACTGGCGATCGTCAAAGAGATCATTTCCGCTCACGGGCAGCACATCAATGTGATCAGCACCGAGGGCGTCGGAACAGAATTTATCTTTACGCTCGAAAAGGCAAAGTAGATTTCTCTACCTTGCCTTTTTGTTATCTTGTAAATCTTTGGTTCAACGGTCAAACGGGCTCTGGATCATACGGTCTTCCTGGGTCAGATATACACCTCTTGGCGTGATCCTGATCTCCGGAATGACCGGAAGTGCCATAAATGACAGAGTAATAAACGGGTCAAAGCCTCCGGGATTCCCATCTCATGTGCCTTTGGTATCATGCGTGCCAGCTTCTCATTTACCTTCTCATATCCGGCATCACTCATAAGTCCCATGATCGGGAGCGGCAGAGTGTCGAATACCTGTCCGTTTTCAACCAAGGTATAGCCGCCCTGCGTGCGGAGAAGTTCCTGAACTGCCAGATACATGTCATGATCATTGTCGCCGATCACGATCAGATTGTGTGAATCGTGGGACACGCTCGATGCGATCGCACCACCGCGAAGCCCGAATCCTTTGACAATTCCCACGCCGATCTTGCCGGTGTTTTTGTGACGTTCGACTGCTGCGATCTTCTGATAGGTTCCATCCGGTTTAAATACTTTCCGGCCCTTTTCTTCTGTATAGCCAACTTCCTCCTGGACATCTTCTGTTACGATCTGTCCTTCCAGCATCTTAAGGATATGTACCTTTCCTTCTCTCCACGGAAGGCAGAGATCAGATTCCCTGAATCCCAGAAGATGTACTGTATTTTTGAGCTGAGGATCACATGGGCGGATCTCAACTTTTTCATCCTTGATGATCTTTTTGCCCCTATGGTACACTTCCAAGACATTCATATCACTTAAGTTATCCAGCACAACAAAATCTGCCTGATATCCCGGTGCGATCGCACCAAGATGATGCAGTCCATAGCATTTCGCTGCCTGTATTGTTGCCATCTTGAGTGCCTGTTCCGGTCTCAGCCCAAGCTGAACTGCCTTTCTGACATTGAAATTGATGTGTCCTTCTTTTCGGATCTCTTCGATGTGCTTGTCATCGGTGCAAAAGCAAAATCCTGAGGTATCGGTGTGATGCTCTACGATTCCCTTAACGATCGCTTCCAGGTTCTTGCGGCACTTCCTTCACGGATCAGCACCTGCATTCCATTTCTGCACTCTTCCATGGCATACTCATAAGTCACACATTCATGGTCTGTGGAAATGCCTGCCAGTGCATATGCAGCCAGATCTCCCGGCGGCAAAAATGGTGCATGTCCGTCACGGACTCTGTCCTTAAAAACGGACAGTTTCTCATGCATGGATACACTTCCGTTTACAACAGACGGTGCATCCATAACCTCGCCAAGTCCCAGGATCCTCGGATTATTGAGATATGCCTTCATCTTTCCTGCAGTGAGGGTGCATCCATTGTCATCGACATGTGTAGCCGGTACACAGGAAGGCATCATCACATAGACATTTGCCGGAACCTCCTCGGTCTGTTCCAGGATATAGTCGATTCCGTCAATTCCTGAGACATTTGCGGATTCATGCGGATCTACAATAAATGTAGTCGTGCCGCACTGTGCAGCCTGCCGGATCAGTTCTCCCGGAGTTACCAGTGTCGATTCCAGGTGAAGGTGCTGTCGATAAATCCCGGGCAGAGATATTTCCCACCCAGATCGATTTCTGTCTCTCCTTCATACTCTCCGACACCAATTACGATGCCATCCTCGACTGCCACATCTCCCTTACAGAACTCACCAGAGTGAGCCATGAACACATTTGCATTTTTGAAAACGAGAAACGGTTTGCGGATTCCACGCGCAATTTCCGAGTAGATACGATATCTTTCCAGTTCCATGCAGATCCCTCCTTTTCGGTCAGCAGTGCAGCTTTATTTGATTTTGCCGGGAATTTATTCCCATTTATGATCATGCAGTTCTCCCTGGAGCTGCATGTGGTCAAAGTTGTTCTGACGCAGTGCCTCATACAGAACGATTGCCACTGAATTGCTCAGATTCAGTGACCGAATGTCATTGATCATTGGAATGCGGATACAGTTTTCCTTATGTTTCATAAGGATCTCCTCCGGGATTCCGGCACTTTCTTTGCCAAACATGATGTAACAGTCGTCCTCAAATTTAACATCTGTATAGGTCTGAAGTCCTTTGGTTGTTGCGTAGTAGATCTTCGCTCCGGGATTTTTCTGAAGGAATTCTTCGTAATCCAGATAGGTAGTCACATCCAGATCCTTCCAGTAGTCCATCCCGGCACGTTTGATTGCTTTTTCACTCAGCTGAACCCCAGCGGCTCGATCAGGTGAAGCCTTGTCCCTGTCGCCACGCAGGTTCTGCCAATGTTTCCTGTGTTTGCCGGTATCTCCGGCTCATGCAGTACGATATTCAGTCTTGCCATTTCTTATCTTTTCTCCATTTCTCTCCCCAGGAAAATCTGTCAGTTCATCCTGAGAAGGACGTTCCAGATAGCGGGTCAGCCCGCCGCTGTACAGAAGCCGGTCATTCCCCTCAACAGCCTTGCCGATCACTGCCGCCGGGATCTGCTGATGAAGACATTCCTGTACAACTTTCGCCCCATCTGTACACCCCAGAAGGACAGCACCATCTGACAGTAATTTGTACAGATTTACATCCAGTCTCTCACAGATCTCTATTGTTTCCTGGCGGACCGGGATCGCACGAAGTCTGCACGAAGTCCTGTTCCGGAAGCCTCTGTCATCTTCCACAGACCGCTCAAAACACCGCCTGTTCCCAGATCATATCTGGCATGGATCTCATCCTTAAAAGGCTCAGAAAGCATCTCCGGTACTCTGCACTTCTCCAGTGTACGGACGGTATTCCAGAGAAATCCATCTGAAAAATATTCAAGAAGCTTTTCTTTCTCCTTCTCGATCAGGATCTGTGTTCCCTCAATTGCGATCACGCCCGCAACAACCAGATCATCTCCGATCTCAAGTGCACCGTCGATTTGACTTTTAAGTGCCTCCATTGCCTGCTGCCCCAGTTTCATATGTTCATCCTCCGTTTCATCTTATACCTCTTATAAAAGAATGGAGAGAACACTTGGAACTACCATTGCAAGGACAAGAATGACTGCGATCACAGCAGCAAATATTTTTCTTTTTTTCGGATCAAACATTCCCATTTTTATCACCTCATTCTATGTTGTCCAAATCCAGCTCTATCGTTTCTGTGTGTGCATTATTGGACAGTGGATTTCTGTTTTCATAATCGAACAGAATTGTTGTCCCATCCGGGAAAGCTTCTATGTGTGCTGTTTTTGAAATCTTATGTTTCTTACGGTAAGTCCATACAGCACTTTCATACGGTTTCTGATCTGCTGCAAACAAAGGACGTTTCTTAAGTTTTTCTCTTAAGTACAGATCATAGAGCATATGCTGTGCTGCCACATCCGCATCGAGATCTGTTTCCTCACGGAGAAATTCCAGCAGGATCTCATAACGGCGCATCCTTGAATGTGAGATCTCGCTGTAGCCTTTTTTCTCATAAAAAGCTCCCAGCTTCTCATAAAAGGTAAACGCATCCGCAAACTGCGGCACCAGATATTCCAGTGTGTTCTGAAACTGTCCGCTGTTGTAATAAACTTCCACCATACTCTCTACCATCTTAAGTCTCAGGACTTCCTTATAGGACAGCCAGTTAGTAGAAAGCACTTCGTATGGTTCTTTTTCTTTATGCATGATCCCGTATTTCTCTGCTTCTTTTCCATCAGGGAACCCTTGAGCACCTTGAGGAAACCAAGCTGGAGCTGATCCGGTTTCATCCTGTACACATCATTAAAAGAACGGTGGAAAGTATCATAATCCTCATACGGAAGTCCTGCGATCAGATCCAGGTGCTGGTGGATGTTTCCAAAGCTGTGCACCTTCGCAACACATCTCTCCAATTTGTCAAGATCCATATGTCTGTGGATCGCATGAATGGTGTCCGGATTTGTGGACTGTACACCGATCTCAAGCTGGATAAGTCCGGGACGCATCCTGCTCATAAGCTGCATTTCTTCGTCCCGGAGAAGGTCTGCCGAAACTTCAAAATGAAAATTCGTGATCCCATTGTCATGCTCCAGGATATATTTCCAGATCGTCATTGCGTGCTCGTGCTTACAGTTAAACGTACGGTCCACAAACTTGACCTGCGGCACCCTGTGATCCAGGAAAAACTGTAATTCTTTCTTGACCAGGTCAAGATCACGGAACCTGAGCTTCTTATCAATAGAAGAAAGACAGTAACTGCAGGAAAAAGGACATCCCCTGCTGCTCTCATAATAAATAATCTTGTTCTCAAAGTCCTCCAGATGTTCATATACAAAAGGAATCTCACTTAGATCCGTAAGTTCTCTCCATCCATTGTGATGGATCTCCTCGCCTTCACGATAAGCAATCCCTGGAATCTCAGATAAAGTTCCCACACCGTCCACATAATAACGCACAAGCTCGAGGAACGTCTTTTCGCCCTCACCAACCATGACACCGGTCACCTGCGGAGTCCTCCGAAGAAAAGCTTCCGCATCGAAAGAAACCTCCGGACCTCCCGTCCAGAATTTTACATCTGGAAGGATCTTGTGAAGATCCTCAAGCAGATCTCTGACAAAAGAAATGTTCCATATATAGCAGGAAAAGCAGACTACATCTGCTCCACTTAAATAAATATCCTTCAAAATCTCGTCTTTTGTCTGATTGATCGTATATTCTCCCAGGAGAATATGCTCCTGATAAGCGGATGCATATGCCCTGAGATCGTATACTGCAAGATTTGAATGAATATAATTTCGCATTACATGCTGCCAAGTAATATTTTCATAAATCTTATAAACCTTCCCGGACCTTAATTTGTCCAGAAGTTCCTTTGATCGCAGCTTTGGAGTCAGACCAACCAAACGCTCTGCTTCCTTGCCATCCTTAAAGATCAGAAGTGTCGGGATGCTCATGATACGGAACTGCTGTGCAAGACCAGGCTGCTGGTCAACATCGATCTTGCTACGCAGTATCCTTCCTCTGCCAGTTCCTCAACGATCGGTCCCTGACGCATGCACGGTCCACACCATGTTGCCCAGAAATCCAGTAATACCGGTTTCTCTGACTTAAGAACTTCCTGCTCAAAATTCTCTGCTGTAATTGTTTTTGCCATAATGCTTCCTCCTTGATATTTCGATCCACGATTAGTGTTTCTTGATTTTTATTTATGATACCTTTTTGTGCCGGACATATTTGCCGGCGCTGATGGCTGCCATACTGCTTCGTAAACGGCCTTGGAAACCTGGAGAAGTCCGCCTGTGCAGTCTCCTGCGGCAAAAAGTCCCGGAATCGTTGTCGCCATCTCTTCGTCGGTTTTGATATTTCCCTTATCGGTGATCTCTGCTCCATCTGTCTGGCAATCTCTGTGCTTCCTGCCGTACCGAGTGCCACAAAGACACCGTCCGCAGGATAAAAAGAGCTCTCTGGTGCTTCCGCATCCTGTGCAGCTGTATCACTCTGCATCAGAAGTCCGGAAACCTTGTCATCGCCTTCGATCGCCTGGATCTTCATCGTATTGACTGCGATCGGATGTTCTCTGGAAAATTCCGGTTCCTTCCCATCCGTATAGATGGTCACATCCTGCGTGACATTCCGAAGTTCCTCTGCTTCATGAAGGGCGAACTCACCGTTTCCGACAACGGCAACTTCCTTTCCTCTGTAAAAAAAGGCATCACAGACCGCGCAGTAGCTGACACCTCTTCCTTCAAAATCCTTAAGTCCCGGAATCTTCGGGGCACTGCGCTTCCCTCCTGTCGCCAGGATCACGCTGACTGTGTCAAAATCACCTGCTGTCGTCTTGACAGTAAATGTATCAAAACCACTGATCCCAAGGACCTCTGCATCCAGGATACGCACTCCCAGGGCTTCCGCCTGAGATATCCCTCTCTCGTAGATTCCTTACCGGAAAGCGGCTGTTCCAGTCCATAATAATTCTCGATCTTCTCCGCCTTTTCCAGTGCTCCGATGCCGTTGTTGATGACAAGCGGATTCATGTTTCCCCTTGCAGCATACAGAGCGGCTGAGATACCGGCGGGACCTGCACCGATGATCACTATATTTTCCATTTTATCACCTGCCTTTTTGTTATTTTATAATATTACACCAGAGAAGAAATGTCCAGAATGTTTTCGCTTCATTCCTGACAGGGCATTGAAAAATCCAAAATTTTTTTGTGTATTTCTCTTTACAATTATGTTATATTTATGTTGTTTCTAAATTTGTCATTTATTTTAAATGTATATAAGGAGTAACTATTATGCGCAGTTTTGAATATTTTGCCCCTACAAAGGTTATTTTTGGTAAAGATTCTCATTTGCAGATCGGTGATATTCTGAAGAAAGAGAACTGTCACAAAGTTCTGATCCATTACGGAGGCAAGAGTGCCGTCGCTCCGCTGATCGACGAAGTTTCCGGATGTCTTACTGATGCCGGCATTGATTTCGTTACCCTGGGCGGCGTTGTCCCGAACCCGCGTCTTTCCAAAGTACGTGAAGGTATCGAGCTCTGTAAGAAAGAAAACGTAGATTTCATTCTCGCTGTCGGCGGTGGAAGTGTTATTGACTCTGCCAAGGCGATCGGGTACGGCGTTGCAAATCCATGGACAGATGTCTGGAATTTTTATCTCAAGACAGAAGTTCCGACTGCCTGTCTTCCGATCGGCGTCATCCCTACCATTGCAGCTTCCGGAAGTGAGATGAGCAATTCCTCTGTCATCACCAATGAGGATGGCTGGCTGAAACGAGGTGCTGCCAAATGCGATCTCTGCCGTCCGAAATTTGCCCTGATGAACCCGAAGCTTACCTACAGCCTTCCGCAGTATCAGACGGAGAGCGGCTGTGTGGATATCCTCATGCACACCATGGAGCGTTATTTCGTCAATATCGAGACTATGGAGATCACAGACAGCATCAGTGAATCTCTGATGCAGACTCATCTACAACGCACAGTATCTATGAGGAACCTGACAACTACACAGCCGCGCAGCAGATCATGCGGCAGGAAGCCTACTC
>ENA-OQCX01000563-OQCX01000563.1-human-gut-metagenome-genome-assembly--contig:-NODE-563-length-19187-cov-2.914113_pt1 | contig 19187 bp, 16 predicted proteins | sample MGYA00242762_ERZ504587 | MGnify/ENA primary metagenome ERZ504587 (study PRJEB26092, sample SAMD00036337) | human gut metagenome | host: Homo sapiens | study: EMG produced TPA metagenomics assembly of... | reverse complement strand
TTTTTGCCATCCAGCATCGTAAAAGCGTTCTCAGGCTTTTCTATATAATACATACACGCTGGCAGGAAACAGCCTTCCGCCCCGCCAATGTACGCAGGAAGTCTTAAGAATCAAAATCTTCCGCATTAAGACAATACAAAGGAATCTGTGTCTTTTATACTTTGGCATGAAATACCTATCCGCTTCAGCGACCTCTGGCGAGAGAGGAGCTTTTGGCAATGTGCAAAATGAACAATTCCCGTAGAAGGTACTCGAACATGGCCGGTACTTAGCGACCGTATTCTGGTCGCTTATGTACCGCTGCCAATGTGAGGTAGCGAGAGCGTGCCTTCGGGGAATTCGTTCATTTGCACATGCTAAAACATCCGTAAATTTTTATTTGGTAAAGGTGACGGTACAGTCTTCATATCCTTCTGCGGAAATCTCAATGGTATTTTCTCCATCTGCAACTGCATTTGTTCCAACATAAATCTGACCATCGTTTTTCAGCAGACAGTAGGTTGTCGTATCACCTACGCTGAAGGAAGAAGTTACCAGGCTATACTCTGTTCCGTTTACTTTTATGCCTGTGATCTGATTCTGCCATTGTTCGATTTCAGAACCATATCCAAAGGAAACGGTATAGTAATCTGAGAACATAGTTTTCTTGCAGGAAACCGCCTGTGGCGCTGTCAGTTTTTTGATCACATTTACAACCAGCGGCAGTGCCAGATCTTTATAGCCTTCTGCTTTGATCGTAAAGATATTTTCGGCATTTTCATCAAATTCACCATCCACCTTCAGTTTCAGGACCTGGTTTCCATATCCGTCTGTTTCCCATTTGAACTGATTTTCTGACATACTAAACAAGCCTGCTTCTGTATAGTTTGTTCCATTTACTATAATAGCAGTTACTTTGTTTTTCCATCCGATGAAATCTGCCGGTGTTCCAAAGGACAGCAGATAAGTCTGTCCATCGGTATCTTTGCTGATCGCAAGATCCTTTGTCGGAACATCTTTTTCTTCACCCTGTACAGTGATCTCTGTCTTCAGATCTTCATAATATTCTGCTTCCAGAGTCAGGGTATATGCTTTGTTCTGGCCAAACAGGTTTCCGTTATCGTAAATGGTGATGGATTTCAGATCTTCTGCTGCTTCATAGTAATAGTCAGATCCTGCAACACCTTTTGCATAAATGTTTCTTCCATCTACTTTGACTGCATTTAAATTCTTCAGGAAATCGCCTTCGGAACCATTTACGGTCAGAATCACATTCTCGCCTCTGTTGTACTGTTCTTTGTCAGAAACAAGACTTAAATTTTCTTCCAGAACTTTCTTATACTCAACGGAAAGTGTATTGTTTTTGAATCCTTCTGCTTTGATTTCTACCGTGTTTGTTCCAAGTGTCAGGGCAGATGCTTTGATCACCAGTTGCCGTCTTCTGTACTGTACTGATCTTTTGTCAGTTCTTTCCAGTTCTGGTTTACATAAATCCCGGTAATCTTCTCAAAGTATTCTGCTGCTCTTGCATCCTGGCTGATCAGCACAAGATCCTTACCCTCTGCAGCAAATTCTGCATCCGCATCCAATATCAGCACCGGTGCTTCTTTTCCTTTGTAAGTGCCATTGTACTGTGTTTCTCCAAACAGACCATCTTCCAGAACTACTTTGACTGCGTATGGGCGGTTTTCTGTGGTTACTGCATTTTCATCTGCAATATAATCTGCAAAGGAGAGATACTGTCCGTTTAATTTTGCTTCCTGAACGGCATCATAATAACTTGTGTAATCATAGAATACAACACCATCTTCACCGTAAATGGCATCACATGCTGTGATCTGATCATCCCAGCGCCCTGCAACTGCTTCTGCGGAAGCATTCTTCACACCAAGAGCAATCAGAATCTTTGCATTGGAAAGCAGATCCCCGGAAAATACCAGATTTGCCGGCATAACAGAGCTTCCGCTCTCACCTTCACTGCTGCTTCCTGTGTTTCCTGATGAAGTTGCTCTTGTCACAACGTCATAAGTCTTTGCCGTTTTTTCAGCTTTTGTTGCCTCACCTGCAACGGTGAACGATTTGCTCATGCTTTTAAAACCGTTTGCATAAACAGTCAGTGTATAGACGCCCGGCTGTTCGATATTGTTTCTTCCACTTTCTGCATTTACATCGTTATACAGCACAAATGTATCTCCGATCAGATACCAGTCTGTGATTTTTTCCAGTGTTTTCACTTCTCCTGAAGGAGTTTTCAGTGTCACCATCTCGATCGGAACAGTGATGCCGTATACCATGTTTTCTACCTGGAAATGAACATTCATTCCGGATCTGATCACACCTGTCTCAGAAATCTTCATGGATGGAGCCTGTGCATTTACCACATGAATGGATGCGATCAGCGTCTTGTTTCCATTGGAACGGATGCGTACTTTGTAGCGTCCGTTAGAATAGAAATTGCTCTGTCCCAGCGGAATGGTAATTCTTCCGACTACATTCCCGCCATGTTCGGTGGTATCTTTTGTATACGTGAGCTGATTGTTCAGCGTACTCATTCTCTCATCGCCTGACAGCAGTGCCAGTGCACCTTCGTCTGCGATCGCATCGAACCAGTCTTTTTCTGCCTGCGTTTTGTAATTAAACAGGATTTCTGCGCTTCCGCTCACACCATACAGGTTGTCCGCATCTTCGTCTTTGCTCAGTTCTGCATCCGGTGCATGATATTTCACATTTTCTTTTGCAGTTTCCTTCAGATCAAACGTTGTCTTTTTCGGAGTAACTCTTGCATTTCCTTCTTCATCGTAGTTGCCCAGGTGATAATCCCAGGTCGGGATGGCTGCATGTGTCAGGAAATACATCGGTTTCTGTGATTTTACAACCGGTTTGCCCGGATTTTTATTGTCACTGAGCACAACATCCTGTGTTTTCTGGTCATCTTTTTTGGTAACAACCAGTTTTGCAGGATTTAAGCCTGTCAGCTCCCATTTCACGATGCTTCCGTCATCGGTAACTTTGGTCAAAGCCCTTGTGATATCCACACCATCTACCGCAACGCTGCAGTTTTCCACATCGTAACCTTCTTCAAAAGCTACCACCAGATACTGTGCGTATCCGAGATCAACAACTTTTGTCTGAGCCTCCTTTACCAGAACTGCTTTCGGCTCTTCCGGAACTTCTGTTGCCGGGGTCTCCGTTGCAGGGGTCTCTGTTGCCGGAGTCTCTGTTACAGGGGTCTCTGTTGCAGGGGTTTCTGTTGCAGGGGTTTCTGTTGCCGGAGTCTCTGTTGCCGGAGTCTCTGTTATCTGAGTTTCCGATTTTGCAGGAGTAACCGTTGTTTCCGGTGTTTTCTGTCCTTCTGCTTCCGTTTCTTTTTTCGGCAGAACTACTGTAATCTTGCAGCGGTACTCCTTAGCACCAACCTTTGCGGTGATTACGGCTTTTCCTTTGCTTTTTGCCGTAACTTTTCCTTTTGCATTTACAGAAGCAACTTTCTTTTTTGAACTGCTCCATTTTACTTTTTTCTTTGTACCTTTTACTTTCAGTTTTAAAGTCCGCCCCTTCGTCAGGGTTTTCTTTTTGTAATTGAGTGCGGTTTTGGACGCTGCTGAAACGGTATGATACTTTGGTGTAACGTTAGCAAAGATTACAGCAAAACTCAGCAGGGTCAATACCAGCAAATTCTTTTTCCATTGCTTCATTTCTTTTTTCCTCCATATCTATCTTTTGTTAGTTTGCATAAACTTTTGTTTGTTCAAATTAACATACATTGCTGTTTTTCTCAAGCAAAAAATCACTTAACAAGAATTTTTCTCATTGACTTTTGATTTTATGGAGAATTCATTACATGATGTGGGTGTCAAAAGTCCCCAACTATGATGCCTATATTTTTCAAAAATACTGTCCTGCTTCCGCCTTATTGTTGGTATAGGCGATCGCATCGTCTCTTGTGATAAATCCCTGTCGCACAAGTCTTGACAGATCCATATTCAGCGTGTGCATATCGCTGCTGCTTCCGGTCTGCATCATTGCCGGAATCTGGTGCGTCTTTCCTTCGCGGATCAGGTTCAGGATGGCATCGGTGCCGACCAGCAGTTCGGTCGCTGCCACGCGTGCTGTTCCGCCGCCGCACGGGAGCAGACACTGACTGACAATTCCTTTTAAGCTGCCGGCAAGCTGGGCGCGCACCTGATTCTGACCTCCGGTCGGGCAGGCATCTACGATACGTTCTACCGTCTGTGCCGCTCCGGTGGTATGAAGTGTGGAAAGTACGAGATGTCCCGTCTCGGCTGCGAGCAGTGCAGTGGAAATTGTTTCGTAATCCCGCATCTCGCCTACCAGGATTACATCCGGATCTTCTCGCAGGGCACTGCGGATTGCAGATGCAAAATCTGCCACGTCTTCTCCGACTTCTCTTTGATGGATCAGAGACTGTTTACTCTCATATACGTACTCGATCGGATCTTCAATCGTGATAATATGGCGGTTAGTGTTTTGGTTCATATGTTCAAGCATAGCCGCCAGTGTGGTTGATTTTCCGCTTCCGGTTGGCCCGGTAACGAGAATCAGTCCTCTCCGCTCTTCTGCCATTTTATATAAAACAGTCGGCATATGCAGTTCTTCCAGTGTCGGGATTCTGGAATTTAACAGTCGGATCGTGGCTGCCATTCTTTTTTGCTGACGAAATACATTGACACGCTGGCAATATCCGTCGGATGTGCGGATCGCAAAGTCGGCATCGTTGCCCTGGGCGAAATGCTGTGCCTGTTTTTCCGTCATCATTGCTTTTAGCAGCTCTGCTGTTTCAGCCGCTTCCATCTGAGTTCCCGCCTGCACCAGCTTACCATGCACACGGTATCTGGTCGGCATCCCCTCTGAAATATGTATGTCCGATGCTCCCATTTTTCTCGCTTCACGGATGATCGCATCCATTTTCTGATTGCTGAATTCTGTCGCTGCCATATGTTATCCTTCCTTTCTATGCTCAAAATGCCAGGTGCAGCCTTTTGCCCCTGGCATTCTTTTATTCATAACTTATCTTCATCAGTTCTTCCGGTGTTGTCACACCTTGCTTTACAAGCATCAGCCGCTCTCTTTCAGAGTCCGCATATGCTGATGTTCTCTCGCATAGGCAGTGATCGCTTCGACAGAATCATGGTTGACAATCATACGGCGTATTGTATTGTCCATCGCCAGGATTTCATGTACTGCAATTCTTCCTTTGTAACCAGTATTGCTGCAGTGTGAACATCCTATGCCTTTTCGCACCGTTTTCACATCCTCTCCGAGAAACAGCCTCTCCTGTTCGGTTGTCTCTACTTCTTTTGCACAGTTTGGACATACTTTACGCAGAAGACGCTGCGCCACCAGTCCGACCAGAGAGTTTGCCACCAGATAGGTTTCCACACCCATATCCTCCAGGCGGACAATACTGGATACGGCATCGTTTGTATGCAAAGTACTTAAAACCACATGTCCGGTGATCGCCGCACGGACAGAAGTTCCTGCTGTCTCTCCGTCTCGCGTCTCTCCTACCATGATCACATCCGGATCCTGCCGCATCAGTGCACGCAGACCCACATCAAAGGTCAGCCCTGCAACTGGATTTACCTGTGTCTGGTTGATACCCGGAAGATTTTTCTCCACCGGATCTTCAATCGTGGAAATATTGATATTTCTTCCGGTTAAGTATTCCAGAATCATATATAAAGTGGTTGATTTTCCGCTTCCGGTCGGCCCTGTGATATAAATAATACCGTTTGGATAGTTCAGAAGTGGCGCAAACTGTTTGTAGCTGTATTCATCCATACCGAAATGATCGGCATGATCCAGTTTTCCGTTGGAAGCCATGATACGCATAACTGCCTTTTCCCCGAAAACCGTTGGCAGAATGGACACTCGGATATTGACCTGACCATCATCAAGAGCCACACGAAAATGTCCATCCTGTGGAAGCCGTTTCTCGGCAATATCCAGATTTGCCAGAATCTTGATACGGGCAATCAGCGGCGCATGGATATTTCTCTGAATATTTACATATTCCATAATGACACCGTCAATACGCATACGCACTCTGGTTTCTTTTTCAAACGGTTCGATGTGAACATCACTTGCCCCTGTTTTGATCGCACGCTCGATCAGGCTGTTCAAAAGGCGGATGATCGGCGCTTCATCATCGTTGTTGTCCAGATTTTCGATTTCCAGTTCATCCATCGCACCAGCGTGGAGAAACCGACATTTGCCTGTTTTGCTGCTTTTCTGGCACTGACTTCTGCAAAATAATACGAAATCGCCTGTTTCAGCGGTGCTTCTTCACTCAGTAAGATCTCAAGCTGACAGCCCGTCTGCTGTCTTACCTCCTCCAGTGCAAAATAGTTCAGCGGATCATTCGTCACGATCTGCATATTGTGTTCTTTGATATTGACCGGCAGGATCAGGTTCTTTTCTGCCAGTGCTTTATCCACCATGGCAACAGCTTCCACATTTACCACAAGCTGCGCTACGTCTACGATCCTGATCTGCAGTCTGCTTGCCAGTGCCTCCAGTACCTGCGTTTCTGTGACAAATCCAAGTTTCATCAGAATCTGTCCCACACGCATATCTCTATGTTCTTTCTGATATGTAAGTGCCTGACTGATCTGTCCTTCCGTTACATAACCTTTCTCAGTCAGCACTTCACCTATTCTAAGATTCCTTTTCACCTGCAGTGCCACCTCCGATTTCTCCGCAAGTATAGACCGAAAACACACAATTACAGTTTATCTGTTCTACATTTTTAAGTCTTTCATCTACATATGTACTGCTGCTCATATCAAAAGAGCGCGTCTGTATTCCCGGATAGTTTCTTGCGATATCATCCAGAAGAGACTTGATATCGCTTTCTTTTCCCTGGATCGTAACGGATACCGAAGTCGTATTCGTATACTGCAGTACCGGCCGCTTTCTGCCGGATCGCTTCCATCTGCGGAAGTTTCGGTCTCGGACTCTGTCTCGCCATCCAGTTCCTCATAAGCAGTCAGTGTGTGTGTCTTCGACGCTTCCGCCGATGTCAGATAGTAAGAGAGAGGGATCCCAGGAGCTGGTTCTGCAATGCTCAGATACACCGGAAACAGATTATGTTTAAGAATCAGTCCGGTGATCAGCTCATCAACCTCCTGATTTTCCATCAGATCATAATAACCTTTGGATACTTCTTTCAGGGCTGCTTTCTGTTTGACGATTTTTTCTTGCATAAATGGTGCAGAATCAATCGTCTGCTGCATATTGAGCTGCTGTGCTTCTGCATTTTCCTTTTCCAGTTCCAGATCCTGATGCTTTTCAAATCCCGGCAGAATCAGAAAACGAAACGAAAAAAATATGATTAGAACACATGCAAGTACTTTCAATAAGACAATATCTCCCTGCTTTAATTCAAGATCCAGTTTCAATTTTCATCACCTCCCGTTTCTGCCTGTTTTAAAACACAGGACAGTGCAAGCGAATATTCTTTGTACTGCTGTTCATAGGTATAACCGGCATAATCAACTGTGGCAAACAATCCTGTTTTTTGCAGTTTTTGCACATATCCCGGAATATCAATAACCTTTTTGCTCACAGCGTCGAAGGTCAGTGTTCCGGTACCGGCATCCATCGTTTTGATATGCACTTCCATATCCTTTCCGCTGGCATCAATAATCCTGGAAATCATCTTTTTCGTTAAGTCCGGGTATGTATCCAGATTTGCTGTCATTTCCTCTACCTGACTCTTTGCTTCTGCCAGCCGGTCACTCTCTTCTTTCAGCGCACTGGCCTCCTGATATTCCGACTGCACCTGTTCATCGTTGATCCAGCCGTTGATATCACGGATCTGTCCGGATGTATGTGCATTCCACAGCATAACAGAGCCAAACAGAAGCAGACAGATTGCCAGCGAAGCTGCCGGAAATATCAGTTGTTTCATAATATCAATATCCTGGATCCTCTGCTGTTCTTTGTGCACTTCCCGAAATACCCGTAAGAGATTGATGGCTTTCGTTTTATCCTCCATCATCGCACCGATGCAGGAAAGCCAGAACTGCGGATCCCCTTTTGCTTCAAATGGCACATCAATCTTCATCTGCTGTACCTGCAGGTTCATATTCCGGATACCCTCCAGACTGACCTCGAAGTCATCCGGCATACAGCTGTATAATACACATCAGTGATCGGTGCTGCTGCTTTTGTCGTCGCATAGAACTGCAGCATACCGGAAATGTTTCTTACGATCTCCGTTCCGAAATTCAGCGTTCCCCGCTCACTGAAAATACGGCTTCGTGTAACATAATGGCATACACCTTCTTTATACAGCACACTGGTAACACTGTTTTCCTCAAACAGCAGAAAAATCGCAGTCCTGTTTTTATAAAGCCGTGTCTGGGAAAGAAGCTTCAGGTAACCTTCCATCGGAACAGAATTCTTTAACCGGAAGCTGGATCTCACTGCACAGATCGATCACTTTTGCAGAATTTCCTGCTCTGCGCTTCCGCAGCACAGGCACATGCCCTGCTTCTTATCACTCTGCACCACGCCGTAGTCCGCGATCGCATCTCCGGCATGATCATTTATGACATTCCCTGCCATCTTCTCCAACTGCCGTCCGGCCGCATAAGGGATCTGTGTCATGCGTGCTGAAGAATACGATGCCGGAAGCACCAGTCTGACCGACTTCGGATCGTACTGTTCCCTGTATTCTTTCAGTGCAGTTTTCCACTGTTCGAACATATCTCCAAATGGTTCGATAGAAATTCTGCCAACCTTTTCGATTTTGGGCGTGCGTCCGGATTTTCCGGAAGCGGTAAGGATACATTCATCCTGCAAAACTATGACCGTATCACTCATCATATTCCTCCTCTGTAATATATATTCCATTCAGGCCGAAGCACTCGCTGCTGAGACCGTAAGAACATGATTCAGGTGTGCAAAAATCCCATTACGCAGCAATTTTTAATAGATTTTTGCATCATAATCGTGAGTATTTCTCACAATTATGAGTTTTCAATCGCACTGTACGACTGATAGATCGGCAACATAACTGCGATCATGATAAATCCGACGATCAATGCCATAAAGACAATCAGCAGCGGCTCCATCAACGTAACCATACGCTTTGTCGCCTCTTCTGCATCTGCCTCCATGGAAAGGGCAATCGAATCCAGCATAACATCCAGACGGCCGCTCTCTTCCCCTACCAGGACCGTACTGGCAAGTTTTTTCTGCAGACCATCCACGCCCCGCAATGCCTGTGACATCGGAATACCGCTTCTCACCAGCGTCACTGCCTGCTCAAACTGCTCTTCCACATAACTGTTTCCGATCGTCTTCCCGGCAATGACAAGTGCCGTTGCAATCGGCATACCACTCGAATACAGACTGCTTAAGGTCCGCGCAAAACGCGCCGTATAGATCGTTTTAAATAATTTTCCAAATACCGGCATATGTACTTCCGGTAATCGTTCTGCCTTCTTACCGCCGGTATCGCCATGATGATACGCACAGTCATCACAGCCACAAATACGATCAGAAGCGCTGCATACCATTCTCCACCAGAAAATGAGATATCGCGATCAGAATATTCGTCACGGCCGGAAGGCTCTCCATCTGGTCAAACAAAGACTGAAACTGCGGCAGGATAAAGGTTACGATCAGGATCACGATCGTCACACACATCACCAGCAAAATTGCCGGATACGTCATGGCAGACCGTACCTGCTGCGTCAGCTTATAGTCTTTTTCATACTGAAGTGCCAGACGTTCTGTAACCTGATCGAGATTACCGCTTCCCTCACCGGCACGCAGCATACCGATCATCAGATCCGGAAAACATTTTTTGCTCTCCATGGCATCGGCCAGACCAATCCCTTTCCGCAGATCCAGCAGTACTGCCTGATACACTTCCCGCTCTTTGGGATTGATACCCTCCTGCTCTGAAATGATATCCAGGGCACGCACCAGGCTGACACCGGATGCAAGCAGTGTGGAAAGCTCTTTGCAAAAAGATGCAAGCTGTTTAGCTTTAAGCTTCTGATAACCCTTTGCCTCTGTCAGGTTTTTCGCTTCTACCAGATATAAATCCTGCTTTTTTAATTCCTGTATCAGTGCATTTTCCGTCAACGCTTCCACAGTACCTCTTTTCGTTTTACCGCTCATGCTTTTTGCAGTATATCGAAAGCGTGCCATATCTCATCTCCTTTCTTATAATAAGCTTACATACCAGCTTACGATCCGTTCTCCGAAGAAAACAGAGAGTGCCAGTCCAAATGCCAGAAACGGGCCAAATGCAAAATGATCGTTGCCTTTTAATCTTTTCTTTGCAAGCATCACCGCTCCATATCCACCTCCGGTCAGAAGGCCAAAAAACATCGCACATACGATGCCTGCCGTTCCCAGGAAAAATCCGGAAGCAGCCATCAGTTTCATATCTCCGCCGCCAAATGCGCCTGGTATCGCAAGAGAAAGCAACAACATTGGAATGGAGATCACGGAGGCGCCGATGATGCGGTCCCGGATTCCATGTTCCGGAAACAGCCACAGTGCCGCAATCCCCAGCAATAATATCAAAATATGAAATCTATCATATATCATCTGTGTGTCCCAGTCGATCAGGGACACTGCCAGTAATATTCCCAAATATACAAAAATCACTGCGCCTCTCGAAGATATGATTCCCGAATTGCCGCAGCCATAACAAATCACGCAGCCAATAAATGCTGCCCCCCCTATTACCTCCGTGCAGAAATCCCTTACCGGTATCCTGCTTTTACAACCTTTGCACCGTCCTTTCAGTAAAAGAAAACTGATACACGGGATCAGTTCCCATGCAGTCAGTACACGTCCGCAGTCCGTACAGTGACTGCGTCCTTTTACCACACTTTCTTTGCGCGGCATACGGGCAGCAACGACATTTAAAAAGCTAAAAATGCAGGCTCCAAACAGAAACCTTACAAACCATAAAATTGCTTCCAACGCTATGAACATCGTTTTCTCCTGTTATCTGTCCTGTAATATTTTCGATGACACGATGGTATCGTTGCGATACACGGTGTAATACCCAGGAGCCGCATTATACCATACCATAAAATCACCTTCCTGGTAATAAAACCTTTTGACGGTATAGCCGTCTTCTTCCACCTGCAGCACCTGAAAATCTCCAGGTGCTTTGCTGAGCTGTATCACTTCCCGAGATACTCTCAGCGACGCTCCCTCATGGGAGGCATCGCAAAAAGTCCTGTTCCCGCCGCAGCTTTCTGTAGCGGTCATCCGAAGTGCCAGCCGCACCGATTTTGCATGTCCCAGAGCTACCTGAGCATCCGCCCGATATAAGATTCGGAGCACCCCAGGTATAACCGTCACAATGCCAAGCAGGATCACCACCAGAATGAGTAAAACCATTCTCAGCACACGATATTTAATTGAAATCTTAACTGTTTCGTTTTTATCCTGCCCTCTGGAAGTCATGGTTTTCTCGCTTTCTGGTATGAAGAAAATGGAAATAAATATTGCCTTTAACTTTATTTTTCTACATCATATGCACCATCTGTTCCATTAGTAGCACCTGCTGTATATGTACAAGTTTTTCCACTCTTGGTATATTTTAATTCTGCAACTTTACCATTTGTTACTGTTACAGATGTGATATTTCCTACCGGAACTTCTGCCAGATCTGCAATATCCTGTTTTTTAATAGCTCCTGCTCCTGCTCCATCCTGACCTTCAACTTTAACGGTGTCAGATGCAACACCTGCTTTTGCATATGCCTCATCTACCAGTGTCTGTGCAGCCATTACGGTCTGACGTGTCTCAGCCACGATACTCTTGTTCTTTGCTTTGTCAATGTAGCCTGTCAGTGCCGGAATCAGCAGTGCTGCCAGGATTGCCAGGATTACCAGTACAACGATCAGCTCTACCAGAGTAAATCCTTTTTTCTTGTTTTCTTTGAATTTCTTCAGCATTTCTTCTCCTCTTTCTTTCGTAAATTATGATTAGTTTCTTTTGCGGGCATCTGCCTCGATGCGGCGGATCTCTCCGCAGGATGCATCGATCTATACAATCGCCTCGGTGCGCAGCTATGTACCTTATTTACTCTGTCACTGCTGTCACTGCCGTGCTGCACGTTACGGGATGACGAAATTCCAGGCTCTCACTATCCTGTGCCACCAGATTCCGGTAAGCGGCATCGCTGTACAGTGCAACGTTCGCTATGATGCGCTCCGTCCGGTCACCGGCTGCTGTACCGTCCGGAAAGGAATACTCAATCTTCAGATAATTCCCCATATAAAATCCTTTTCCATATACGGCTGCCACTGCCCTTGCTGCCGGAGCATTTTCCCTTTGATAGAGGTACGTCTGTGTTGAACTGTTTCTTGTATAGTATCTGGTCAGAAGCTGACTTCCGGCACGGCCCCTGCGGTACCAATCTGGTTTTCTCCAAGATACAGCGTCGTTGCCTTAGCACCATCTGTCGATAGCAGGACGACATAACCTTCCTCATTTATAAATTCTATCGCATTTCCTGAAGAATTTCCAGTAGCATCTACAATATTCTTACCGTTTTCATATATTTTTACGTAGGAACCTGCATTTTTAGTGATCGTGCGCAGCTCTGTCATAACTGTATCCAGTATCGACTGCGCATATTGCGTTTTCTGTACGCGGATAAAGATGCGGGAAGCTGCTGCCAGCGAAGATGCCGCCATCCCCGTCATAATCGTAATCAGGAGCAGCGTGACCAGCATTTCTGCCATCGTTGTGCCTTTTTTCTCACGGATAAGTTTCCGGAGTTTTCTCATGAACCATCACCTCCGTCTGACTTCCCGTCTTCGGATGCATCTTCTGCCGTGTGCTTTCATATAAATAGAATACTGTATTTTTTGTCTGACCGTCTGCGCCGGTATAGGTAAGTGTCTTCTTTCCCAGAACAGTCGGAACCCGAAAAACAGCATTTCCTTTTGCAGTCAGCTCCGAATTGACTGCCACAAACTGCAGACTGCGCACTTCTCTTTCTGTGACTGCTGTATTTTGCAGTTTTTCCAGGATAATCGCATTGTCACTTCGTATCTGTTTGTTTTTTGCAAGCGCTGCATTGCTGTAGCGATTGCCCCCTGGAGGATTCCCATCATGATCAGAAACAGAAAAATACCTGCCGTTACTTCCACCAGTGTTTCACCAGCATTCGCTCTTGTCTTTTCAGGTTTCTTCATTGGCTGTTCCCTCCGTATCTCTGTTTTCTACAAATTTACAGGATATTGTGCTTCCGGTCAGATATTTGTACTGAATCGGACTGGAATCCGGAAAATGATAGATACTTCCGCTGGTATTTCCCACTTTCCACTCCTGTGCTGCCATATCCCATACGATATCCGTACCGTTATGGCTGAACTGCACGCTGTATTTTTCTTCCCTGGTATATTCGGTACTGTAAGTGTAAGTTATATCATTATAATAAGCTGTTGCTTCTACTGTAAAAATATACTGCCGGATGGACGTATTCTGTTTTTCACTGATGATCGTATCGTAGCTGTTTCCCTCCTGAACCGGAATCTCACCGCCTTCCAGTTCAGAAAGATTTTCACTGGCATTTTTCTCCTTGCTCAGAGTGATACGGATATTTCCGAACCCCTCCGGCAGACTGCCTGACCTGGTCAGATCCTTCAGATCGGTGGAATCCGGCATATACTGATACCTGGAACTGTCCGGATAATCGTCATTATATTCCAGATAACGTTCGCCATCCAGAAACTGATTGGCAAACGCATAGAAACTGCCGGTCGCTGCCGGATCTTCTTTCTGACCATAACGCATCAGCTCCTGATCCAGCACCCCTGCATAACTTCTGGCAAGCTGGTAACAGCGCTCTTCTTCCAGCCTTCTGGTTGACTGTGCAGTCATCACACCTGCTGCATAAAGAATCGCCACGGCAAATGCCATAAAGAATGCAGACACACAGAGTACCAGTGCCATAGATACTCCTTTTTTTTCATTTGCCTTTAACTGTTCCAAACCCTGCCATTTCATAGGATGCCTCCGTTAATCGTTAATTTGTCCATTTGATCTCATTAGCTTTGGATTCTGCATATGCGCTGCTTCCCTGTGCATTTAAGTTATCCGTCACATTCGCTTTGAAGGATGCACTGTTTGTCACTGCAAAATCTTTGTTTGTGATCACTGTGCCGTCATCTGCTGTCACATTTGCCGCATCCGGAAGTTTCAGCGTATAGACAAAGCTGCCATCTGCACCTTTCCTCACTTCCAGTTCTGCCGCCAGCGTCAGTTCGTAGTAGATTTCCGCCTGATTCTTTGCCTTGTAATTGGACGAGATCGCAACACTGTAGCTGCTCAGTTTATAAACAGACGTTTCGGATGTCCCGTTTGTTTTCTCCACGGATTTCCATACCCATTCCATTTCTTCAGAATCTTTCTTTTTCTGCTGTACATACTGCTGTACTTCTACACTTCCGTCTGTCATTTCCTGGATACGTATCCTGGCACTGATCGGTGTCTTTCCGGTCTGTGCGGAAGTATCGGTCATGCTTCCGGAAAGCTCGATGCTGTACAGCTCTGCACATTCCACACTGTTCCATTCCAGAACGGTATGTTCTGCGTTCCACTGTTTTTCTTCTCCTGGAATATCCGGATTTTCAGTCACTTTTGCTTTTACTTTATAAGTTTTTGTATCGGATGATATCGTCGGTGCATCCAGCCGCACATATGGAAGCCGGAATGCCTTCGGTGCTTTTGCCCAGTGAGAACTTACATTTCCGCCACCGGAAGAGATTCTCGCATAAAATACAATCCATTTTCCGGCATACTGGATAGAGAGATTCTTCAGATTATGATAATAATGTCTCGAATCGGTCACACCCATCTGTACCGGAGAACCTTCCTGCGGATAAACTTCCAGATAATCGTCACCCGGATCGGTATCGGTCGCTGCTGACGCTTCTTTCTCGCTGTCATAGACATAAGCTTTCAGAAGGTATGCACTTCCGCCAGGCGGAATACTTGCTGCATCTGCACTCAGGCTGACTCCAAGACCCCCTGTTTCAAATGCACTTGCTTCTACCGGCTGTGTCCTGTCATATGTCCAGTTGACACTCCAGGTTACGTTTGGTTTCGGCAGCCGGTTCGGTACCTGTACTTCACAGGTAACTCCATTTACACTGTCCAGATAATCGCTGTTTTCGTCTGCTTTTGCCACCAGATAAAGCACTATCCTTTTTCCGGCATAGTCTTCCAGATTTTCCACAATCGAATAACTTCCGTTCTTCTTCTGGTCAACTGTGACCAGTTCGCCCAGTTCTTTTTCTGCCCCCGGCGTATCACCCTGAGAGGTCTGAACATATACCTGATAACCTTTGCATCCTTTTTCGGAAGCCAGCGCAGACCAGTTGATCTGATACTTCAGCTCACTGTCATCCAGATTCTCTGCCGTCGGCTGTCCTGGCCTTGCAAGTCTCTGTTTAACAGAATAATTGCCGCTGGCAGAAAGGCCGATCTGTTGTTTGGAGGCGTCCCCGATTCTTGTTACCTGAAGTCTGACTTCTTTGTAATTCCAGTCACTTCCATTAATCCGAAGGGATCTGCCTCCTTTGTAAGAATCGTCCGTACTGATCACGATCTCACGGTCATTGGCATCGATTCCTGTCAGCCATACCTCATAGTTTGCATTACCGGTTCCCGATACACCGGTATCCCAGGTGAAATTGTAATAAATATCGTTATTCTCATCAATTTCCGGTACAAGCATCGAGCCTGCATCATCCAGCTTCGGTGCCGGAAGGAACTGCCACAGAACACCGCTCCAATAAGTATAATTTTCAAAATACTTACCTGATCCGCTCTGTGCCAGAACCGAACTGTAACTGTAATCCCAGTTCTCTTTTCCATTTTCATCTACGTCTGTCAGCTCTTTGATGTTTGCATTCGCCGCTGTCACATCCTCATCCAGTAGGTGCAGACAGGTCCAAGACCGGAGGATGCATACCAGATACGGACTTTGATGTCTTTTGCCTGGCTGATGTATTCCGGAAGGTCACTGAAGGTTGCATTTGCACTGCCCTTCGATACAATCAACGTATCTTCTTTTGCAAGGACCGTATCCACCTGACCATTCCAGGTGCCAACAAGCTCCACGCGGTAGATCGGCGGGGTATCTATTGCATTGTTTCCCGCATTCAGTTCTACATTGACGTTCAGATCATCCAGGGTATTTCCGGTGATCGTAATATTTTTTTTTCAACTGAGGTGTCCACGTTCTTAAGGTGATCGATGGACGATAATATGGCAGTGCCACAGCCGTTGAAATCTGCCTGGAGGACTGCATCAGGGTTGTATTTCCCGGTTTTGAAGATGCCTGGGCAACCATCTGGTAAATATATTTATCCAGATTTGACACTTCCATCGTCTTCGTTGGACTGTCTGCATCCAGTGTCACACTTCCTACACCCTGTACGTTGACAGTCACCTGCCAGTTTGGATAAACGGCATTGCCTTTTTTATCTGTTTGGATGTACTCATCCAGATTTTTCAGGCGATAACGGTACGAATATCCATTCGTTACACTTTTTTTCTCTACCAGTTCAATCACTACATCCGGATCCGGCAGAACTTTATTAATGTCTTCCTCACCGATCGTATACCAGTCAGACGGTTCTACTTCATCATACATACTTGCAGAGCGAACCTGGATTTTAAATTTCCACTCATACCCGATGGAATATTAAAACTTCCCTGCTCCGTATAGACCGTGCGTATTTCGGAGCTGCCCGCTGCAAGATCCGTCACTTTCACTTCATACGCAAATGGATCACACCGTTCATTATCATAACTTCCAGGCAAACTCTGCGGAGTGATATTAAGCATCACTTTACCGTTACTCACCTGTGCTTCTGCTGAATACGGCTTCAGGATCTTGTTGTCCACCACACCTTCCAGACGTTTGTAACTGTTCCTTGCATTCACAAAGACCGGATTTGTATTATCTTTCATAATGTAGTTATAAAGTCTTGTATTATCGTAACTATTATTATCAATATAATATAAAACCTGTCCCTGCTTTCTTCCATTTCGATCCACAATATAGCCGTTTTCAGTGATATAGCTGCTGTTTCCGTTAATGGTCGTCATTCCGCTGTTTGTTCTGTTATTGATGCTTGCAAGGAAATATTTCTTTTCTGTCATATCATACATGAAGAACATATTTACACAATATCTTCCAGTACCACTTTCATAATAACCATTTCCGGCACTTCCGCTTCCTTTTCCAAGTGTCTCCTTTCCTTCTCCCAGCTTCAGATTACTGTATCCCCAGTTCTGAATACCCTCAATATAATAATTATGGATTCGATCTTCCGCATTCATATCGCCGGAATTTCCTTCGCCGATTCCGGAAGCATATACCGCATAGACATTTTCTGCTCCGTTACCGTCACGGCTTCCGTGCATATAGGACTGCGTTGGCTTTATGGAATAATTATCCTTAACAATCGTACTATTCTTCCATCCCTGCAGTCTGTCTCCGAAAATTCCGGTTGCATACTGACTTCCCAGCAGTTTATAGGCAAAATTGCGGCAGCGTTCAATACGGATAACAACATTCTGTGTTGAATTTCTGATTGTCTCTTTGCTCGGATCATCACTGGAAAGAAATCCAAAGATACCAGAAGACATCGAGGAAGAGTAAATCTCTACCCCCGGTGCATTAAAGCAGTCTAAAATCTGTACCGTAAAACTCTGTGCATTCTGCGTACTCTGTGCTTTATAAGTTGTTATATTTCCAAGAATACCGGCACTGTCGTTTGCACCCTGTCCATCAGCCTGGTTACGGCCACTTTTCGTAAATACGCTTCCATAATTTCCGCAGCCGATAACATTGTACTCCTGGCCTTCCTGTGCATGGTAAAGCTGAGCCACGATACCTGCGGATGCTCCTACCCATGCAGAACCATACGTTGTCTGCAACATACCATAATTACGGCAGTTTTCAATCGTACCTCCTGTTCCAGTCCACTGTCCCATGATGCCGCCGGAATAATGCGTCCGATAACAGTAAATGGTGCCATAGTTAATGCAGTTTTCTATATACCATTCGTTGCTGGTTGTATTATTCTGGTTTCCGATGATTCCGCCTGCAAAACGGTTTGTGTCATTGCCGGAAAGCTGTCGTCCGACAAAAGCACCGTTTACCAGATAACTCAGATCTTTTTCAGACTCATTCATGCCAATGATGCCGCCGGTTCCGACACTGATCGCACTGGATTTATTGTTCAGGAACCAGTTGCCGGATACGCACTGGCCGATCGCACCTGTTGTTCCGTTATAAGCCGCAATACCTCCCAGATTTCCGTTGCCTGTCATATACATCTGCATTCTTCCAAATGTAACTTTGCCGCCTCCGTTATAGCTGAGCGATTCTATATTTGAACTTACCCAGTCTCTCGGCCAGTTGACATAACTGGTATCTGCCCTCAGAACATCTTTATCTGAAGTATTGCTGACATGAACCGCATTTGTATTCAATACTTCTACTGCTTTTCTGCTTTTTCTGTCATCTGTTGAAATATTCATCACTGCCGCCGTGATACTGCTTCCCGAGAGGGTAATGTTTCCTTTGTTAAATCCGGTCACGCCGCCGAGCATTCCATAGCCGGCACTGATCCTGCTGTCCGGATCGTTATCAAGCACGCAGGATGTGATTGTTGCTCCGGTTTCGTTTTTGCCGGTGATGCCCCCGGCATGGCTTGCCAGACTCTCTTTCTGTGCAGCGGTGCTTGTACTGGTTGCAGTGTAAACACCTTTGATATCCATGGTGATTTTTGTGATCTCACATCCGGACAGTGCCGCATAGTTGATTCCGGCGATTCCTCCATAGCAGTTGCCGGCTGCACTGTTCTTTTCAATCATGGTTCCGGAATACACACACTGCGATACTCTTGCAGCGCTTTTTCCGTTGCTGCCGTTTGTTCCGGTGATTCCTCCAAGATAACGATAGCCGCTGAAGTTTTCAAATTTCAGATCTTCTGCTGTCACCTGCGTAATCGTTGCCTCGTTTGCACCAACAGCTCCGCCGACGGTAAGTTTGCTCTTTTCAGCATCAATATCCGGCATTTTTATCAGGGTAAGACTGGATACGGTTCCGGTGTTTCTTCCGACTACTCCTCCAAAAATACCAGCATCACCCTGAAGCGTTACATTTCCTTTTG
>ENA-OQCX01000562-OQCX01000562.1-human-gut-metagenome-genome-assembly--contig:-NODE-562-length-19201-cov-2.379889_pt1 | contig 19201 bp, 23 predicted proteins | sample MGYA00242762_ERZ504587 | MGnify/ENA primary metagenome ERZ504587 (study PRJEB26092, sample SAMD00036337) | human gut metagenome | host: Homo sapiens | study: EMG produced TPA metagenomics assembly of... | reverse complement strand
TATCGAAGCTGCTTGGAAAAGGTGATGTTGAAGCTGCCAAAGACATTGCACGCAACACAAGAGTCCTATCGCTTCTATCTACTATCAGGTTGAGAGAATCGATCAGGGTATCGATGTAGTTGAAAAGTCAGTTGTATCTTACGGTGGTGTACAGGCAGGTTACTTGGAAAAAGGTTGCTCTTGGATCACACTGTTTATCGCAATGGCTCCGTCATTAGGATTCTTGGGTACTGTAATCGGTATGGTGCAGGCATTTGATAAGATCCAACAAGTAGGTGATATCTCTCCGACGGTTGTAGCAGGTGGTATGAAGGTTGCCTTGATTACAACTATCTTCGGTTTGATCGTTGCTTTGATTCTGCAGGTATTCTATAACTATATCCTGTCTAAGATTGAAGCTTTGACCAGCGAAATGGAAGATTCTTCTATCTCACTGTTGGATATGGTTATCAAATATGACTTGAAATACAAAAAATAAGTAAAATGGCTAAGTTATCATATAAAGTATCATACTACGTACTGTACGTAATGTTCGCTGCCATTCTGGTAGTGTTGGGCTTGTTCTACTTCGGTGGAGATGCTCAGGGCGATGCAGTACTTATGAGCGTTGACTCTGAAATGTGGCAACCCGCCCAAACCGATGCACTGCTCTTCTTGATGTACGGTTTGTTTGGTATCGCTGTCGTTGCTACAGTGGCTGCTTTCCTGTTCCAGTTCGGAACTGCCTTGAAAGATAATCCGGGAAATGCATTGAAGTCTTTGATCGGTGTAATCGTATTGGTTGCAGTTGTTGTTATAGCATGGGCTATGGGTAGTGATGAACCGCTTAATATCCCGGGTTATGACGGTACGGACAATGTTCCGTTCTGGTTGAAGATCACTGATATGTTCCTTTATTCTATCTACATCCTGTTTGGTGCAACAGTGCTTGCTATCATCTTTAGTAGTATTAAGAAGAAATTATCATAATCAATTGAGATAACTCAATTTAAAGAGTAATTACAATGGCAAAAGGAAAAAGAAAAGTTCCTGATATTAACTCAAGTTCTACGGCGGATATTGCTTTCCTGTTGTTGATCTTCTTCTTGATTACAACGTCAATGGATACTGACCGTGGTTTGGCAAGACGTTTGCCGCCACCACCGGAGCAGAACCAAAAGAATGACGATATTAAGTTGAAGGAACGCAACGTGTTGCAGGTCTTCTTGAATATGAACGACCAGTTGATGTGCGGAAATGACTATATCACAACAGATCAGTTACGTGCTAAAGCAAAAGAATTTATTGCCAATCCGTATAACGATGAAACCAAACCAGAAAAACATGCAAAGGATATTCCTTTCTTTGGTAACATGATGATTACGGAAAAGCATGTAATTTCTTTGCGTTGCGACCGTGGCTCTTCTTATAAGGCATATCTTGCTGTACAAAACGAGCTGGTTGCAGCATACAATGAGTTACGTGATGAGTTGGCTCAGGAAAAATGGCAAAAGAACTATGTTGATTTGAATGACGATCAACAAAAAGCAATTCGTGACATTTATCCTCAGAAGATCTCTGAGGCAGAACCTAAAAAATACGGAGAATAAGAAGTAATGGGAAAATTTAATAAAGACTGGTAAAAAAGAAATGCCGGCGTTGAACACTTCTTCTCTGCCTGACCTTATCTTCACTCTGTTGTTCTTCTTCATGATTGTAACAACTATGCGTGAGGTAACATTAAAGGTTGAGTTTAAGGTTCCGCAAGCTACAGAGTTGGAAAAACTTGAAAAGAAGTCTTTGGTTACGTTTATCTATGTAGGAAAACCTACTGCTGAATTCCGTAAGAAATTAGGTAATGAAAGCCGTATCCAGTTGAATGACAGTTATGCTGAAGTTGCAGCAATCCAAGACTATATTATTGGTGAACGTGCCAGTATGAAGGAAGAGGATCAGCCGCAGATGACAGTGTCTTTGAAAGTTGACCAAGATACGAAAATGGGTATCGTAACAGATATCAAAGAGGCTCTTCGTAAAGCGTATGCATTGAAGATTAACTATTCTGCGCAGCCGCGTCAGTAAAGTTAGTTCAGACTATATTGAATAAAGGTCGCTTGTAAAAACAGGCGACCTTTATTTTATTATGTATGGGAACTTTGGAAGAATGAGTGTTCCTATTTATTTAGTGTTGTATACTTCCCGATAGATGCACTTTTTTTACCTGTTCGAAGTCTTTATCGCATTCTAAATCGCCATAAGCCATTAATAGCATGGGAAGGTAATCATCTCCGGATTTATAAGGCGGTTGCATGTACGGCTTTTCCCATAATGTAAAACCTTGCCGTTTGTAGAAATTGATTCGGCGTATTGCCATTTCTTCTTCTGGCATTTCCACTTCCAGGATAATGGGTTTCTTTAGCTGGTGGCATAAATGGTTTAAAACGTTTTTACCATGGCCTCCATTGCGTTGAGACGGGTCAATAGCAAAATGCTCTACATAACAGAAATGTCCGAAATCCCAGTAGGTAATAAAGCCTACCGGAGTATTTTGATGGAGAATAATGTTACAGTAAAAATGTGGTTTGCTATCTGTATAATTACGCAATTCTTCCAATGGACGATATTCTTCAGAAGGGAAAGAAGCAGTCATCAACTGCTCCATGTACTTGTACAAGGCTGCATCTGTGGTGGTGATGCGTTGAAATTTAATCATAAGCAGGTTCTTTAAAATTTGTTTTTTATTATTCGGTATAAAACTCAATAATTCTGCGAAGAGCGCGTTGGCACACAGGCAGAAAGCCGGATATTCATTGGTGCGCATGCGGCAATTCTCTGCCGGTCGGAAGATTCCTTTCGCTGAATAACCGCCGCCTTCATACACGCCTGTCGGATAGTTTTCGCTTACCTCTGCCGGAGTGGGAACGGGAGTATTTTCACTAAGCATGTCTTTCCACTTGGCTGCAAAGTCCACTTGTGTACTGATGTTCTGCTCCCACGGTTCTATATCCAAGGGATAGGTATCGGTCATGACATCATTATCATAGAAGTATTCATCGGCAAGTCCGCCGAAACTGTGTCCGAATTCATGTACTACTACCGGTCGGAACATCGGGTGATGGGCTGTTGTGAGGGTGTATGAGTTATAGATACCGCCACCGCCATATTCTTCCGTATTAGCCAATATGATAATGTGTTCATAGGGTATTCCGCTAAAGCATTATGAATTGCTTTTACGCGTGATGTTGTTAAATAACGGTCGGAATAGAACGTGCTGAAATGTGAACCGAAGGCAGTATGTTTCCACTCGTTCAATCTTGGCACGCTGACTCCGCTATCTGTGGAAGGACTGGCTACGGCTACTACATTGAACCGTTTCTTCATGGATTTGAAAGGTTCGTGGTCGAAAATGCTTTTGCAAGCGATATCGGCATCTTCATAGAATGTCTGCATTTCTTGGAGTGTATATCCTTCTGCAAGAATGGCTACATCGATGCACTTTTCCGGACTATCGTTGTGCAGGAGGTATTTATGCGGTGTGATGTGTGAATTTCCTTTTTGCTCTATCAATACATCGTTTGGATGCACGATGTGTTTCATGGACGCGCGGACATTGCGGCGTGGGTCGAGCAGGGTTATTTCTATTTCAACCGGCTGAAGCGGGTAGGGAAGGAGAAATGTATTTTCAAATCCTTTAGTTACATTCCGGGCTTCGTCCGTTTCCAGCCATTCCTGGAAGAGTGAGGAGAAAGAGGTAGTATAAATAGTCTTTCCGCTGGCTGCATTGCGCATAACAATCTGCCCGTTGCCTTGCAACGGGAGTTCCGCCAGATGATGCTTTCTTCCTGCCCAGGTGGGGAGAGCGGATAACCCGTCCAGACAGATAGCTTGCCCGGATGCATTGCCGTTAAAGATATAATCGACGCGAAGGGTTTTATCTGCAAAATGGTCGGCAAAGACTTGTGCGCGGGTAGATGATACAGCTATTAAACAGAGTAAGAATAAGATATGCTTTTCATGTCCATAATAATTTAATCATTTCACAAATATACGATTATTTCGGCATTATCACATTTAATATAAATGATAGACATAAAACTCTATTTTGAATTCCATATCTATCATTTATATTAATGTGATAATACCGAAATATAATAAATGTCTACTATGGGATTTGGATTATTTTATGACGGCTACAAAACCACCACGTGGCAAACACTCTATTGTCAGGTCTGATTTAACATTTGCCAAAGGGATATTTTCTTCAATGGAAAAATGCTTGTTATCTATACCATCTTTGAATATAGAGATTTTCTTACCGTTAACAGCTATTTTATCCAATGATATATGAAGTGTTTTTGTTTCATTAGTGCCATTGATGCCTCCAATATACATACGTTGCCTTTACGACGTGCCAGGATTACTTCTTCTCCCGGATAACCGGCTAATAATTTTGTATCATCAAGCAACAGGCAGTTCTGACAAAAGTCTCTTCACTGGTTCCGGTAAGCCATAATAAACAGAGGGTCTGTCCGGCATATGCTGCAGCGCTGATTCAAAAATGACCGGCAATGCCAGTTCATGGGCATATGAAGTAATATGAGGATGTTGAGAATTGGAAAAAGTTCCCGGAGTATAATCCATCGGCCCTACAACATTTCTTGTAAAAGGCAAAGTCGCGTTATGCTCGGCAGCCCGATTGGTTAATATTGGAGCGTTATTATACCATTCGGCGCCATATACCCCTCAATCGACATCATGTGGGGATATGTACGTTGCCACCCTCGCGGAATAGTAGCCCCATGAAAATTAAGCATTAGTTTATATTTTATGGCATCTTCGAGCAGATCTATATAGTAATTCATGGTAGAAACACTGTCACCCGAGAAGAAGTCTACTTTAATACCGGCAATTCCCATTTCGCTCAGCCATGCGTATTCTTTTTCCCGGTCTTGCTTTTTATTTAAACGGAACAAGGGACCGGGACCAATCCAGTTTGTACTTGAGTTATACCATAGCAAAGGCTTAATACCCTTGTTTAAAGTGTACTTCACAGCATCTTGAAGATTGCTCCATTGCTCATTTCATCCCATTCCCAATCAATCAAGTTGTAAGGCCAATGCATTTCAGCTGCCAAATCAATATACTCTTTGACTTTTTGATAATCCTTAGAGCCATGATTATATGCCCAGTATATCCAGGACACCATGCCGGGATTTATCCATTCTGTATATTCTACTTTAGAAGGGTCAGAGACGTCAGTTACCAGTGTTGACTCCACAATATCGGACAAACCTCCTATAATGAGTACCCTCCAAGGAGAAACCCATGTTCTTTCAGCGACCTGTTTTTATCGGCAAGTTTCACTTGGTATCTGTCATTGTTATCACCGTTGAATAAAAGAGAACCGCAATGTCCACGTCTGATATTTGCTTCTGTTATCAGCATAAATACAGAATCCTGCAACTCTACGAGTCCGGGATATCCCCAAGAGTTAACTTTGGGACGGTCGGGGAGTTTTCCATCTGTTGATACCGGAAAGAACTTTTCGTATCCGGGGTCGTATTGCTGCATCCATCTTTGGCTCCTTGCGGAATATTATATGCCGTATATTCATCAACGACATATTCTTTGTCTGCAATAGTATTAATTTCATATCTGAAAACGACCCCATTGTCATATACTCTGAATGTAATATCCAAAGTGTTTCCTTCTTGGTTTTCAAAAGAATAGGTCCTTTCAAAGGCTTCATTGATACAATGACTGCGTTTTCCCGTTATCATCTTGTAATCATCGACGATTCGTTTTGTCTTAGAAACAGATTTCAGCTTCAAATTTCCATAAAACTTCTGAACGTCTGTTTCCAACCCCAGTTCTGTTTGGGAAAGGATAGTTTTTCCGTCATAGTTCACAGAAAAAGTAATCTTGTCATAAGCCTTTCCCTCCATAGGCTCCACTGTAACTCCTAGTTTACCGGTAGGAGAGGTTACATCCAATGTTTCTGTACTGCATGAGCTGATCATGATGACAACTAGTACAAACCATATATGTCTTGGTAAATACATATCGTTTTTTATTTTCTTGTATCGTTAAACAAACACTTTTTTATTCTTGCAATAGGTTATGGCAATTGGATTTTCAGCCTTTTACCTTGATATACGACTGTTTTTTCCGCAGACGGACTTATGATACGGAAAGTCCTGTTGGCCTGCATGCCGGGATATTCTCCTTGTCGTTCTTCTATCGTCAATACTCGTTTACGGTCATTCCAGTTAAAACGGATGTTGCTATATGCTCCTTTTTCATAATTGTAATTATCTCCCTCATCCTCGTATAAAATGAATGAAGCGTCTTCACCCGGATAAATGTGTATCTCCAAGGGGGCGCTAAGATTTTCCGAAGCATATTGCTTTTTCATGCCTAACGGTAATATGGTACCGGCTTTTACAAATACCGGGATTTTCTCTATTGATGCCGGAATATCCACGTATTGTCCTCCCTCATAGGCCTTTCCATTCCAAAAATCAATCCATCCTGCCGCATGTTCAGGAAGGTAGGTTTTCCAGCTTTGTACATTGCTTTGGGTTATGGGATTAATCAGTAAGGAGTTTCCAAACATATACTCATTCTGCTGTTTCAAAGCCTCCTTATCTTGTGAAAAATCAAATATCAGCGGACGCATGAAAGTACCTCCTTGGTGTGAAACTAATGCAGTATGTGAATATACATAGGGTAATAGGCGATAACGTAGGTCTAAAAAGTCGGAAACAATGTGTTCCACTTGTTCTCCGTACCGCCAAGGCTCTGTCTGACTCATATAACCATGAATACGCATCAATGGCAGGAAGGTTCCGGCCTGTATCCAACGCAACATTCGTTCTTGGTAATCTTTATTCGTATACTGGTCGGAAGGGCGGAAAAAGCCGCCTGCATCATAGGTCCACCAAGCAGACCGGCAGCCATTTGCCCTAATCCGCCAGCTATTTGCCGACGAAGTGTTTCCCAGTCATTGCCTACGTCTCCCGACCATGTTACTGCACCATATCGTTGTATACCGGAGAACCCGCTTCGGGTTAATATCATAGCACGCCGATCCGGGTCATCCTTACGTAAGCCTTCATAGACGGTTTTATTCACAAAAAGCGGATAAACATTGCGGTAGAATTCACCAGGGGTTTCCCCATTGTTTATTCGCCGGTTCAGTAAATCATCATTTTCCGGTTCGGTAGCGTCCTGCCACCACGCATCAATTTTGTAGGGCTTCAATAGTTTACTGCTAAAATTATGCCAATAAAAAGCTGCTGCATCAGGATTGAAAAAATCAATCCAATCTGTGCCGGGAATGTAAAAACCTTTAGACTCCATTTGCTTTCCAAGTGCCGACTGCTTATCTATTTTAGACCAAACGGACAACATCAGGTGTATGTTCATGTTATGAAGCTCACGTACCATTTTACCGGGATCCGGATATTTGTTTTCATCGAATTGCATGGCATTCCACCCGTACTTTCCCCACCATTGCCAATCTTGTACGATCACATCCACAGGGAGCTTCCGTTTCCTAAATTCATGTGCATTTTCCAACAGCTCCGCTTGTGTATTATAACGTTCCCGGCAATGAATATAGCCTAATGCCCAAAGCGGCAACATAGGCGCTTTGCCTGTCAGCTGACGGTAACCGGCTATTATTTCATCGGCATTTCCGGAGAATACGGTATAGTCCAAAGAATGTGCTACCGGAGAACGGAAGACAGTCTCATCAGTTACTTGTCTCCAATATAATATGGGGGAATCTTCTTTTACGCCCTGTACTTCAACAGTATGTTCTCCTTTCGATAATTCTACTATAACGGAAGTTGTAGGAGGGAGCCACAAATTATTCACATCGACAATTTTATTTCCATCAATAGCGATGTAATGTTTGCGTGCCATACGCTGCCCTACATCCAACAGCAATCCGTACTGTCCGTCGGCCGGAACACTGAATGTTGCTGTGAATGACTTGAAGAGACGAGTCTCACGTTTATTGCCTTTTGTACTTGTCGCGTCCACTGTAACGGCTTGTCCCTCTGTCTTTACCGGTAATAACTTTACAGACTCGTCAGCAGGATTAAAGTCTGTCAGACCATAGTTGTTCCACAAAATGCCATATCCCTTGTTGGAAAGAATAAAAGGAATTACGATCTGTGTATTAACTTGTGTAAGGCGTCTGCTCAGTCCCCGCACATTTAAATAGCCATCTTGAAATTGTCCGGTGCCAAACAAGTATTCATCAGCCGGTGATAAGAAATGTTGTTCGGCCAAAAAGGCCGGTTCGCCTTGAACAGTAGAACTTTTCAATAAACGCCCTCCTTCTTTTTCCTGCAAGATAATTTGCCCTTTAGCATCGGTAAAAGTCAGTGTATGACGCTGTTTGTCATAAACTACAATCATTTTCTCAAGTGAAAGTTTCAGTGAGGTATTATTCTCTTTCACTTTATATACAGGAAACGCTACATCTTCTGTATAGATTAATTCTTCTTTTGGAACAGCCTGTCCTTTGGTGAACCTTACGCGCACCGTATTCTGATTGAGCGGTTGTAAAGAAAGCTTTCCTGTTGGCAATTCGATATTCACACAATTGCTTTTAGGAGAATCATTTTGGGCAAAGGCCGTAAAGCAACCAATCAGCAAAACGAATAAAAACAGTGCTTTTCGTGTCATGTTCTATGCTTTATTTCTGTGAATGAGTGACTTGAATTACAGTGTATTGGGAAGTACACGATTGTGCTAATGGCTGTTCTTTACTCGAATGCCCACCAGTCCAACATAAATAGGTTCTTTTTCAGTTCTTTCCCACCTTTAAAAACAAGATATAGATCGTGTACGCCGTTCAAGTTCACAACAGACGTCGTAAACTCGCGAAGTTCACTCTTCGTATGTGATATATTCACTGTGCCGACACGTGGACCATCTTTTTGGTCGATGTGAATTTCCAATATGCCGCCATATAGGTGAGCAGAAGCGGAGACTTTAAACGTCTTGGCTCCTTTTCCAAAATCAACACCTTTCACCATTAGGTATTCGCCGTCATCTATACTTGTTACCAGTTGGTTCCAGCGTTCGTGACTCCAGATATTCTTGGGAGTGGTCTTCAGTCCGAAGCCCCAAGCCATCGTTTCTGCTTCTACTTTACGATAGGGATTGAATTTTTCAATCTGTTCCAATTTACATTCGTGAAAATAAGGCAGCATGCGGATGGTGCCGTTAGGGTTATACTCCATTTCAGCAACCGACACTGAGCGACGTTCTGCGTGACGGCTTGTTTCCAAACGGAAGATATCATAGTTTTGACCAAAGCAGTAAGATTTACCCTTGTAATCGATGATACCAGGGTGATTGCCACGAGTCCGTGGTGTATGGTCCATTATATGCCCTTTATACTCCCATGGTCCAAGCGGGTTTTTACTCATGGCATAGCCGATACCCTCAGGACAGCATGTAGAGGCAAAAGCTAAATAGTAGTGTTCGTTGCGCTTATAGAACCAAGGACCTTCCTGATAATCCTCAATATGGGGTAACTCCATGATTTCGCCTGAGTAGGAAATCATATCTTCATTCAGTTTCACACAATAGAGATTCGGGTTACCCCAATACATATAGGCCTGACCGTCATCATCAATATATACTGTGGGGTCAATATCATACCAGTGTTCCTTTTGCCATACCAGCGGCTTGTTTATGGGATCTTTAAAAGGACCGTAAGGGGAGTCTGACACTAGTACACCAATGCCGTTTCCATGAATGGGGCAATACATATACCACTTGCCGTTGCGGCGAACTACTTGCTGTGCCCAAGCACCGTTATCGCCTTTGTACCATTTGAAATCTTTGAGAGAGGCTACGGCGCCACGATCTTGCCAGTTCACCATATCGGTAGAAGTATAGAGGAGCCAATCCTTCATGTGAAAATTCTCTCCATCATCCTCATCGTGGCTGGTAAAAAGATAGACAGTGTCATTGTATACAATAGGAGCCGGGTCGGCAGTGTACTTGGTTTGGATGATAGGCATGTTCAATGATAATTCTTGTGATAAGGAAATTGTCGAGAGTAACGAGCAAAATGCTAAAGAAATTAAAGTGGCTTTCATATTTGTAAATAATTTAATTATGTTTTTCATGATTTGTGTTTTCTGTTACAAAGGAATACATTTTGTATTAATCTGCTTCAAAAGTATGTTACATTCTTTTTTGTCTGCGTTACATATAATTATGTTTTTCATGATTTATGTTTTCTGTTACAGAGGAATACATTTTGTATTAATCTGCTTCAAAGGTATGTTACATCTTTTTGTCTGTGTGTTATATAATAATCCTGGCATCCTCTGAATATATGATTATTCTCTTTTTAGCAAGAAAAGTTATAATTCGTATTTTTATTCATGAAAAAATCGCTAACTTTGCACATTGCCGTAGCGGAATACGGTAAAATAATTTATTTAATTAATTATTGAGATTAGAAATGGGACATCATCAATTGGATACTTTAGACGAGCAGATATTGCAGCTGATTGCCGATAATGCGCGTATTCCTTTCCTCGAAGTTGCCAGAGCTTGTAATGTATCCGGAGCAGCTATTCACCAACGTATTCAGAAACTGACAAATCTGGGTATATTGAAAGGGTCGGAATATGTTATAGATCCGGAAAAGATAGGATATGAGACTTGTGCGTATATCGGAATCTATTTAAAAGATCCCGCAACTTTTGATGCCGTGACAAAAGCGCTGGAAGCCATTCCTGAAATCGTGGAATGTCACTTTACTACCGGTAAATACGATATGTTTATTAAGCTGTATGCACGGAACAATCATCATTTGCTGAGCATTATTCATGATAAATTGCAACCGTTGGGGTTGTCTCGTACGGAAACGTTGATTTCATTCCACGAGGCAATTAAACGTCAGATGCCGATAGTGATAGACGATGAGGATGAATAATCCTACCGGTTATCGGCGGATATAATTGACAAAAGCATAAGGGCAGGGATGTTTTTCATCTATAGGATGGGATTCCCTGCTTTTTTCTTGCCATATTTCAGGGGTTACTTCCGGAAAGTAGGCATCTGCTTGAGGAGCTTCGGCATCTATCTCTGTCAGGCAGAGTGCGTCTGCCAATGGCAAGGCCTGGCGGTATACGCTGGCTCCACCTATAATATAGATTTGTTCATCCTGTTCACAGTGCTTCAAAGCTTCTTCAAGAGAAGGGAAGATTTCCGCACCCGGACATAGGGTGTCGGGACGGGTAGACAATACGATATTGCGCCGGTTTGGCAAAGCTCCTTTAGGGAGTGATTCGAATGTTTTCCGTCCCATGATGATGGTGTTCCCGGTAGTAAGTGCTTTGAAACGTTTCAAGTCATTGGGAAGCCAGAATAACAGTTTGTTTTCATAACCGATAGCCATGTGTCGGTCTACTGCGGCGATAATGCTAATCATATTGTCTGATGTAATCAAGTGGTCTTTTAATGATAGAAAATGCTCTCTTTCCTATACCGCTACTTTTCCGGCAATATGCGGGTGAGGATTGTAATTGATCAATTCAAAGTCTTCATACTTGAAATCGAATATGTCCTTTACATCCGGATTTATTTTCATTTGCGGAAGTGCCCGCGGCTCACGGCTCAGTTGGAGTTTCACTTGTTCCAAGTGGTTCAGATAGATATGTGCATCTCCCAGGGTATGTACAAAATCCCCGGCTTTCAATCCCGTAACTTGGGCTACCATTTGCAAGAGCAATGCGTACGATGCGATGTTGAAAGGTACTCCCAGAAAAATATCCGCGCTGCGTTGGTAAAGTTGCAGACTGAGTCGTCCGTTGGCTACATAAAACTGAAAGAATGCATGGCAAGGCGGCAGATTCATGTTGTCCAAATCGCCGACGTTCCAGGCACTCACTATGATACGGCGTGAATCGGGGTTGTGCTTGATTGTTTCCACCGCTTCACTGATTTGGTCGATGGTTCCGCCTTTGTAATCCGGCCACGAACGCCATTGGTAACCGTAGATATGCCCCAAATCTCCATTCTCATCGGCCCATTCATTCCAGATGCGTACCCCGTTCTCTTGCAGGTATTTTACGTTTGTATCGCCTTTCAGGAACCAGAGCAGTTCGTGGATAATGGATTTCAAATGAAGTTTCTTGGTAGTCAGACAAGGGAAGCCTCGTCCATATTGAAACGCATCTGGTGTCCGAATACGCTGATTGTACCGGTTCCGGTACGGTCGCTTTTTTCTATGCCTTCAGTCAGTACACGGTTGAGTAAGTCTAAATATTGTTTCATGGAGTTACTTATTAAAAGCCTTGCCAAAGGTAGACAAAGTTCTCGGTATATTGAAAATTTGCACTATAAAAGATTTACAGGAAAGGAGTCAGCAGATTTCCTACCCAGCCGAGAAACTTTTTCCAGCCGGAGCGCTTTTTCCACATCTCGGGCGTGAGCAAGGTACTGTTCTTTTTGTCCCTCTCGAACATGCTGTTCAACTGGTTTGTTGTTGAAGGGTCGAAGATGAAAGCATTGGTCTCATAATCGTAGCGCAAGCTGCGGCTGTTGAGGTTTGCAGTGCCTACCGTACAGAAAGTGCTGTCTACCATCATTACTTTGGAATGGTGAAATCCGTCCTTGAACAAGTAAATTTTGGCTCCCCGTTTCATCAATTTATGTGCGATATAAAAAGAGGCTTCGGGCGTAAAGGGAATATCCGATACAGCCGGTATCATAATCTCCACTTCCGTACCTTTCTTTAACGCTTTCTTGATAGCCTTACGGATGGATTTCGTCGGAACGAAGTAGGGGTTTACTATCTGGATATTTTTTTGAGCAGCTTCTATCGAAACGGCATAGGCATGGCTGATAGACCGGGGTGTTTCCCGCGGGGTGCGGTCTACTATTGCAATCTCCTCGGCTATACTGTCCGGAAATTGGGGCAGGTTGGGGAAGTATGCCGGACCGCCGATGTGTTGTCCGGTTTCCCTGTTCCACATAGTCAGGAAGATACCTTGCAGGTAACGTACGGCATCCCCTTCTATGTGCATGTGTATGTCGTGCCATTTACCGATTTTAGGCAAGCCGTTGATGTAATAGTCGGCAATATTCATCCCGCCCGTATAGCCGATTTTTCCGTCGATAACCACTATCTTCCGGTGGTCGCGATGCATGGCATGGTTGATATAGGGAAAGGTGATGGGGTCGAACTTGACGAGCTCGATGCCGCGTGCCTTTATCGCCTGCAAATGATGTTTTTTCAACGGCTGGTTATTGGACCAGTTGCCAAACGCATCGAACATGGCACGTACCTCTACACCTTCTTTTACCTTTTCTGCCAGTAAATCGAAAAGGGCATTGGCGATGGAGTCGTTACGGAAATTGAAATATTCCAGATGAATGTGGTGCCGGGCATGGCGGATAGTTTCGAATAAATCAATAAACTTTTCACGACCGGTCATCAATAGTTCGACTTTGTTGTTGTAAGTCAGCGGTATTTCCATATCTTGCATGTAGTTCATTACAAGAGAATCGCTGGTACTTTGCGCTCGGACGCTTCCAATAAAAAATGTAAATAATATGATGAATGAAATCTGTCTCAAAACTTTATAAGTTTATTTAGTTTTATGAGTTCGCAAATATACAATATATCATTGAGATATGTTCATTTGTTTATAAAAAAATCAACCCTTACCTTTTATTAACAAGGTAGGGGTTGATTGTATTGTTCTGTAAGGAAGTTTATTTATTCTATGAGGAAATTACCGTTTGCGATTTCCAAAGCGTTTAAGCCAATGAACATATTTTGCGATAGAGCAGGAAGAGTAATACTATGCCTGCAACCAATAAAGATTTGGGATCAAGTTCGGTGACTCCGTTTTGAGCAGCGGCGGTGAGTGTTTCACGAAGTGTACCCAATACCTGTTGCAATCCGTCGAAAACAAAGAACAGCACTAATGCCAGCGTGAAACAGAACGTAACCCATACTTGTGAAATCCGTCGGGTACGGTCGGGCAAATGGCGCATCACACGGCGGGTGAAGCCATTGTCGGGTATTTCTTGCCGGTTTTCGGCAAAGAAATCAATCAGGAGTTTATCATTGTTTTCCGTCATAACCATTTTGTTTTAAGTAGGTAGCCATTTTTTCTTTGGCCCGCGACAGGTGGCTTTTTACTGTTCCTGTCGGGTAGCCGGTAATGTCTGCAATCTTTTCTATACTTTGGTCTTCCATATAAAAAAGAGTGATACAGGTCCGTTCCGTTTCTTTCAGCATATTCAGCGCACGGTAAATGTCCATCTGCCTCCCTATGTCGTTCTGCTGCGTACTGTATTGAGCGTCTACCCGGCGTGTTTCCAGACTGTCGGTCTCCTTACGGGTGCGAAGATAATCATAAAATACATTATAAGCAATACGGTATAGCCAGGTGGAGAAACTGGACAGGTTTTTGAATGAGGAGAGATTTGTGTATGCTTTAATGAATGTATCTTGCGCCAGGTCATCGCTCAATTCGCTGTCGCCACAAGTCAGGTGCAGAAAAAACGCCGTACGGACGACTGATACTTTCCTACTAACCGGTCGAAGGCCCTGGTGTTGCGAAACACCACGACCTGTGCGACTAACGATATATCATTGAGCTGACTCATTTTTCTGCATTCTTTTCCGGAAGACGGTTCTTGCATTATCGGATTTATCATTGCTTTTAGGGGCTCTGTCTTGCTGCGTATAGTAGATGACGAGCTGTCCGAAGCCTGTGAACATGACAAGCAGGCCTATGCAGCCAAGTCCGAATTCTTCGGTAATGGCCCAGAGGAATATGAACAGCCCGATACCGACGAACACATTCTTGATTCCTTTACTGCGGATATCTGTCGAATCGGCTTCTTTAAACAGATTTTCCGGCAGCGGTTGTCCGCTGGCTAATGCTTGTTCCACCAGGCGGTATTTGGCCTTCCGGTTTTTATAGCGGAAGAAAAAGATAATGAATACGATGATTAAAGGAAAGCCGAAAACGAACACAATGGCTGTAATCGCAATGACTGCGTCTCTCGTGGCATGTCCGATATTCCAGCCGAAATCGTAAGCACTGCTATGATGCTTGTAATCATTGTCATTTTCTGAGTTACTGTTTGAACTGTTTTCGTAAGTCATGATGCTAAGGGTGTCCGTGACGGCTTTTCCGTCAATCACGGTATCCTTCAATTCTATGACTCTTTGTTTGTTTCCCAGACTATCATTCTCCGTAACGGTCCGGTTCTTTCCTTGTGCCAATGTGCAAAGCATTAAGGCGGTTGTCAGTGCGAAGATAATGCGTTTCATAATCATGCTGTTTTTTGTTTTTATAGGTTTCTTTGTGTGTTAGACGTACCCATTTGCTTGGAAAGTTGCAAAGAGACGATATTTTTTTTAGAAAAGCTATTATCGACCGCAAAATATTTATACTACCTTTGTGTATTTAAAAAGTACAACCTATGGAACTACCCGTTTCTTTTGCAGACTATACCCGTGCCCTTTTGGGAGATGAGGATTATAAGGAATTAGTGACTTCTCTGGAGTCGGAGCAATCCGTCAGCATCCGGTTGAATCCGCTGAAACCTTTTGCTTTCCGCTCCGGAGAACATGCCGTTCCCTGGTGCACTTCCGGTTTTTACCTGGAAGACGCCCGACATTTACTTTTGATCCCTTGTTCCATGCGGGCTGTTATTATGTACAGGAAGCTTCGTCCATGTTTGTTGAGCAGGCTCTGAAGCAGTATATGGGTGAGGAACCGGTAGTGATGCTCGACCTTTGCGCCGCTCCGGGCGGTAAGTCGACGCATATCCGAAGCTCCTTCCCGACAATAGTTTGCTGATAGCCAATGAGGTTATCCGCAACCGTTCTCAGATACTTGCCGAGAATCTGACCAAGTGGGGGCATCCCGATGTGGTGGTTACCAATAGCGACCCGTCGGACTTTACACCTTTGGAAGATTTCTTCGACGTGATATTGACGGACGTGCCCTGCTCCGGTGAGGGTATGTTCCGCAAAGACCCTGTTGCCATAAGCGAGTGGAGCCCGGAGAATGTGGAAATCTGTCGGCAGCGGCAGCGGAGGATTATTGCGGATATCTGGCCTTGTCTGAAACCGGGCGGCATACTGATATATAGCACTTGTACTTATAACACAAAGGAAAATGAAGAAAACATCCGTTGGATAAGGGATGAATTCGGTGCAGAGGTACTTCCGCTCGATGTTGCGGAAGAGTGGAATATAACGGGTAACTTGTTGCAGGGAGAATCCTTTTCCGTTTATCGTTTCCTGCCTCATAAGACACAGGGAGAGGGCTTCTTTCTGGCAGTTCTCCGGAAGCCGGGCATGAGCGTCCGAAACTCCGGGGATAAGCAACTCATTTCCCTGGCAATTGCTCCTGAAACTCCAGGACTTAGAGCAGAAAAGTCCAGGGAAAAGGGACGTAAAGTCCAGGGAAAAGGGAAGCAAACTCCGGGACTTTCCAAGGAGCAGCTTGCGATATTGCAGAAGTGGATTTTTACTGCGGATAAGTATGAGTTTATCCAGAAAGGCGGCAATGTCAGCGCTTTCCCAAAATGTTATCTTCCGGAACTGTCTGCATTGCAGTCGGCCTTACGTATTGTACAGGCTGGATTGGAGATTGCCGGACAGAAAGGCAAGGATTGGGTTCCTGTCATGCCTTGGCTGTGAGCGGGATATTGGTTTCGGATGCTTTCCCTTGTGAAGAAATATCGTATGAACAGGCCATTGCCTATTTACGCAAAGAGGCTGTCACCCTTTCGGATGCAGCCCCTCGCGGAGTTGTTTTGCTGACATATAAGCATGTGCCTCTCGGATTTGTCAAGAATATAGGTAACCGTGCCAATAATCTTTATCCGCAGGAGTGGCGTATCCGTAGCGGCTATTTGCCGGAGACGGTGGTGAAAGTGCATTCTTGACTTGCTTCCACCTTCATCACAGTTCGTTCTTATATATCCGCGCCATTGCTTTCTGGTATTGGTTTTCCAGTTGCAGGAGATTTGTTTTGCTTTGGTAAACGACCGAAACTTCGACGAAATACTCTATCATACTGATTTGTCCGCCTACAAGAGCCTGTTTCAGTAAAGTCAGGTCCTGCTGTTCCTGAAAGGTCCGTTTGTATTCCTGCATGGAAGCGTCCAGGTTACGGGCTTCTTCGTAGAGCTGCCATAATTCGGAGCTTGCTTTTACTCTTGCATTATCTTTCTGGAAGTCGATGTTCATGGCTTGGGCTTTGGCTATCTTCACTTTTCCTTTATTTGAAAACAGCGGGAAAGAGAAGCCTACGACAACACCGTTCAGCGGATGTCCCGATTCGGTATTGCGACGATAGCCCAACTCCAGTTTCGGCAGCCACCCTTGCTTGCTTGCTGAAATGGACTTGCGGGCTGCGGCGCTTTCGCTGTCGAATGATTGCAGAGAGGGATCGGCGGCAAGCTGTTCGCTGCATATCCGATGGAAATCGGTTGGCAACGGAACCAGGGGATAGTCCGTCAGTCCGAGGGCTTTGGCGGTAGGTACGGCGGGGCCGTCGGGGAAAGGACGTCCGGGAGTAAGCGGCTGGTTGCCGTTCAGTACCAGCAGTTCCTTGATTTTATTGTTCAGGGCAGTATTGTTCATGCGCGATTCGGTACGTACATTCAACAGTTCCAGATTGATTTTATTTGTTTCCAAGGCATTGGCATCTCCCGTAGCCAGCCGTTTGGCATACATGGCAGCCAGCTCCTCTGCATTCTTCAGCCGTGCATCGAGCAACTCCTGCTGGTGTTGCAGCATGATGATGTCCAGGCACACTTCTTTGGCTTGCAGCAATATCTGCTGGCGCATGGTTGCCGCCTGTGCATCCAGTGCTCCGGTTTTGAGACGGTTCATCTTTCCTCTTGTTATGTATAAGGTGGGAAAATCGAAGCTTTGGGAAACCACCATTTCCCCTACGGTTTCATTGCTGTTTTTAGAGTCCCAGAGATGGGCGTATGAGAGGGTGGGATCCGGCAGGTTGTTTTCGGTCCTGCTCTCCAGCTTCTGTGATGAGATAAGTTGTGCATTGGCTTGCAACTCCTTGTTGTTGGTTTCTATCTGGCGAAGCACGGAGTCAATGCCGGTTTCCTGCGCCCTCATCCCCATGCAGGCGAGGATGGTGGCGGTGAATATAAATAGTTGCTTCATATCTTCTGTTATTAAGTTTTTTATTGATCGTTATAACGGGATGGCTGTCCGGAGTCATTACGGATGCATCTCTTCTTTCTTTCCGTGCATCATCAGGTAGACAATCGGAATGATGAAACCGTTCAGGAAAGTGGAAGTCAGCAATCCGCCCAGAATGACTTTTGCCATGGGACTTTGTATTTCATTACCGGGCAGGTCGCCGCTGAGCGCCAACGGAATCAATGCAAGCGCACTGGACAGTGCCGTCATCAGGATAGGATTCAAACGGTCCAGCGAACCGCGTATCACGCTGTCGTACACACCGTATCCCTCTTCCTGCTGCAAGTGGTTGTAATGACTGATGAGCAGCATACCGTTTCGGGTGGCGATACCGAAGAGCGAGATAAAGCCGATGATAGCCGGAATACTGATTTCGCCCGTTGTGACGAGCAGGGCGAATACACCTCCAATCAGTGCCAAAGGCAGGTTAATAAGGATAATTGCACTTTCCTTTACGCTACGGAACTCATGGTACAACAGCAGGAATATCACTACGATAGACATGAATGAAGTCAAAGCCAGCGTGCGGCTTGCAGCCTGTTCGCTTTCAAACTGGCCGCCGTATTCGATGTGATAGCCTTCCGGCAGTTTTACCGAAGCGTCCACACGCTCTTGTATGTCGTTTACCACGCTGCGCAGGTCGCGGTCGGCAACGTTGGCGGAGATTACGATTTTCCGTTTCACGTTCTCGCGGCTGATAGTGTTAGGTCCCATTGCTGAGCGTACTTCCGCTACATAGTTCAGCGGTATCTTTTGTCCGTTGCCGGTATCGAGCATCAGGTTACGTATCTTTTCCATCTCATCCCGCAAATCATCCTTTACGCGTACGGTGAGGTCGAAACTTTTTTCCTTTTTCATATACCTGGGATTACGGTTCGCCGGACAAGGCATACAGTTGACAAACTCCGAAAACTTCCCGGCAAGGAGATGCCCGGTTATTTGGCAAAGCACTTCCCGTTTTGGGGAGCGATG
>ENA-OQCX01000561-OQCX01000561.1-human-gut-metagenome-genome-assembly--contig:-NODE-561-length-19239-cov-2.516639_pt1 | contig 19239 bp, 17 predicted proteins | sample MGYA00242762_ERZ504587 | MGnify/ENA primary metagenome ERZ504587 (study PRJEB26092, sample SAMD00036337) | human gut metagenome | host: Homo sapiens | study: EMG produced TPA metagenomics assembly of... | reverse complement strand
TTTCTTTGGGAATAATTTGCTTGCCTTGATCGGCGTGAAGCGTGATTGTAGCACTTTGTTGTGCAGACAAGGATACAGATGCAGCTAATAGGATACTGCTGAATAATAACTTGTTTCTCATAATGTTTATTGGTAATAGATGTTTGTAATATGATGTAATTTCAATTCTGCAGGCACTTTACCGGACCATACGGCTATTCAAGTAGGCGGATTTCATAGATAGCCGGGGTCCATTCGGTACCGTCCGGACTGAACCGTATCGGATAATTGCCGGCGCCTAACTTCTGTGGCAAAAGATAACAGAGTGTTACGAAACCCTCTTGATCCGCTTCGCTGATTGTGGGGTCGGCAGTCAGTCTCTCGTTGTTGAGAAGGATTGTAACTTTCATCGGGTCGTTCTTTTGTGTAGTGATCATGAGCCGGCTTGCTTCCTTGCTTGTTTTCAGAGTGTAGCCGAACCAGCCTTTGGCGCGTCGGAAATGGCGGTCTTTGTTGGTTCCGGTTTCCGCCTGTTCGTACCGGATGTCATGATCGGATTCCGGCTGTTGTTCTCCGGGGAAAATAATGTCTGCTGTCTGGTTGGCAAGTTCCATGGCCTTGCGCTCTTTCTGTTCCATTTCTTGACGGATACTTTCTACCTCGCTTCGCTCACCTGATGAAAGTAAATGGCATAACGGGAATCGTGCAGGCGGAAGAAAGGTATCAGCGTAACGCTTCTTTCTGCGTAGGGTAGACGCTTCCGGTATAGTTGAATGATAACTGTTCATCATCCGTTTTCCGAAGTTCTTGAGGCAGTGATGCGGAAGCTCCTATCAACATCGGTGTCTTTTCCAAAGAGACCAGCTTGCCATGGGCAATGTGTCCGCCACGACTATCATCGGCATAGAGCCCGTTCATGTTTTCCGTACCCGTGGGGCTGGCAAGTACGATGGGACCGTACATGAAAGCATAGAAATGTTCTTGGTCGGGTATTTGCTCCAAAGTGACCTGCATTGGCAGGTTTAGCGTAATTTCGTCTCCGGCTTTCCATTTGCGGCGAATCGTCAGGTATTCGCCTGGTTGGGCATTTATATTCTGCATTTTGCCATTGACGGAAACACTTGCTCCTTTTGCCCATGAGGGGTAACGGAGTTTGAGACTGAGTGCTTTTTTGTTGCTTTTTTCTATCCGGAATCTGATTTGCTCTTCATCGGGAAAACGGCTTTCTTGTATCAGTGTCAATTTCTTCTCTTTCCAGGTCAGGCGCGAGGGTATGAATAAGTTTACATACAAGGTGTCCTCTGCATGGGCATAAATGAACTCTCCGTATTTGGTGTGGTTCTCCAGCCTGAACCTACGCAGCACCACATGGATGTTTCCGGTTGTGAATAAACACGATAGTGTCCTGAACGCATAGGAGTGAAGTAGACAAAACCGCCCTTTACCGGTTGTTGTGAGGCAAGAATATGGTTGTATAGGGCACGTTCGTAATAATCGGCAAAGCGGATGTCGGGGGAAGTCTGGAAAAGCATCTTCGTCAGGCGGAGCATATTGTAAGTGTTACAGGTTTCCGGACCTTGTATATCATTGAGCATGGATGTGAAATTGTCCGCAGGATGAAAATGCTCACGTACGCTGTTGCCGCCGATACAGACGGAACGGTGATTGACAACTGTATTCCAAAAAAAGCGTGCAGCCTGATCCCAAGCATCGTTTTGAGTGAGATCGGCAATACGTTTGTAACCGATGACTTTCGGTATTTGTGTATTGGCGTGCATACCTGTCAGATGGTCTTCACCGGCGATAAGGGGTTCAAGAAGTGTCTTATGGGAGAATCTGCGTGCCAGTTCCAGATATTTTTTGTTGCCTGTGATGCTGGTACATCGGCAAATATTTCGTTCAGTCCTCCATGTTCGCTACGTAGCATATCCTGCATTTGCTGTTCAGTGAGTCCTGACGTGATGCTTGCCATCCAATCGGTGAGGGCAATCAGCATTTGACGTGCAAGGTCACTTCCTGCATAAAGGTAAGCATCGCGAAGTCCGGCATAAGTCTTGTGTATGTTGTATAAGGGAACCCATTTGCCGTTAAGGTGAAACTTTCGGAACGGATATTCCCTTCTTTTATTTCTTTCCAAAGTTGCAGGCTCCCGGGTGTTCCTCCGATAAATCCGTTACCTACGCCTGTTGTGCCGGTGTAATTCGTTCAGCATATAATTCAGCCGGTTGTATACGGTCGTGTCGCCGGTGGCGGCATACATCATGGAAAGTGCGGAAATGTAATGTCCGCCGATGTGTCCGTCCAATCCTGTGTTTTCCCAGTTGGTATAACTTGGGGCTTTGGGGGCAAGTCCGGCTTCGCGTAAGAAAGGGGCGAGCAACCGGTCAGGTTCATGGCCATGATATAATGCAAGTCGGTCTGCTGTGCCTGTAAAAAAGGACTTTCCAATAACTTGATGTCTTGAAGGGGGAAATAGGATACTGCTTGTCTTGTTTGGGCTTTTCCGGTTAAGAAAAAGCAGAAAAGTAGTAGGCAGGTAAGTGATGATTTCATTTGTGTCAGGTGTTTATAGTATGAAGAATAAACTTTATGTATGTAAATGTAGCGGGAGTAATTTCGATACCGGCGCATCTGTGCGGCAGCTTTAAGCTCTTCCCGCTACAATCACATGCATTATTGTTCTTAAGCCTTTGCTTTTTATTCAGAATGAACTTTTTTAAGGCAACCGACTTAATCTTATAGGGATTATCTTTTAGATTTAACGGCTGCTTCTTCAACAGGCAGATTCGCCTTGTAATTTTCGATGTATGCGTTGAAGCCTTCTACATCTTCAGCCGTCGGTGATACCTCAATGCCAGCATTTCCTGCAAATACTTTTTCATCCAGAAAATCGGCAAGGTTTTGTTGTTTGTCGTTGTTCACAAGATACGAGCCGAGTAGGGCAATACCCCATGCGCCGCCTTCACCAGCTGTTTCCATAACGGAAATAGGCGAGTTTATGGCTGCAGCAAGAATTCTCTGGCCCACACCTTTGGTTCTGAATAATCCTCCATGCCCTGTGATTCTGTCAACTTTGATTTTTTCTTCCTTGAACAAAATATCATTACCGATTTTGAGAACTCCGACCGAAGCGTGCAGATGAGCCTCATAAAGTTGGCAAGGTTGAACTTGTCATTAGCCGAACGTACAAATAGTGGACGTCCTTCTGCAAGCCCTGTTACGGGTTCGCCGGAAATATAGTTGTATGAAATAAGGCCACCGCAATCTGTATTGCCGGTGAGTGCATGGTTATAGAGCTTACCATATATCTCATCCATATCCACAGGAATACCCAGTAATTCCTGATATTCTTTGAATAGGTTGACCCATGCGTTGAGGTCGGAAGTGCAGTTGTTGCAATGTACCATGGCTACGGGACTTCCATCGGGAGTAGTAACCATATCGATCATTTCGTAGGGCTTTGACAGATCTTTCTCCAATACAATCATGGAGAATGAAGATGTACCTGCCGATACGTTTCCTGTACGCTGCTTAACGGCATTGGTTGCAACCATACCGGTACCTGCATCTCCTTCGGGCGGACATACCGGTATTCCTGCTTTCAGGTGGCCTGATACGTCAAGTCTTTTGGCTCCTTCCGGCGTGAGGAAGCCTGCATTCTTACCTGCCGGCAATACTTTGGGAAGAATATCCAGAAGTTTCCAGCCATAGCCTTTTGGGGCAACGAGCTCATCGAATTTGGCTACCATTTCAGCCGAGTAATTCTTGGTGGTAGGATCTATGGGAAGCATACCTGATGCATCGCCTATACCCAACACTTTTTGGCCTGTTATCTGCCAATGTACAAATCCGGCAAGGGTTGTCAGGTAGTCAATGTCTTTAACATGTTCCTCGTTGTCCAGAATAGCTTGGTATAAGTGGGAAATACTCCATCTCAACGGAATGTTGTAGACAAACAGGTCGGATAAAGCTGCTGCTGCCTGAGCGGTATTGGTGTTTCTCCAAGTACGGAACGGAACGAGGATTTCTTCTTTTTTGTTGAATGCCATATAGCCATGCATCATGGCACTAACACCTATTGCAGCCAGAGACTCTATTTCTGTATCGTATAAGTTTTTTACGTTCGTACGGAGGTTTGCATAGCAATCCTGCAGCCCGTACCAGACAGCGTCGACACTATAGGTCCAAAGCCCGTCGACCAGTTGGTTTTCCCAAGTGTGGCTTCCCTGAGCAATGGGTTTATTTTCAGGATCAATCAAAACAGCTTTAATTCGTGTCGAACCGAATTCTATACCAAGAATGGCTTTCCCGGCTTCAATTGTTGATTTTGGATCTGATTTCATGTGATTTAAGTAATTATAAAGGTAAAAAAGTGGTTAGCTATAAATCACGAATTACTAATTACACATACCATAAAAGTAACCCGTAATTAGTAATTCGCAGTTATTCTTAGCAAAGCGCTTTATTCAGCATATAGTATACCTCATTCATGCGCAGTTCCTTTTTGAACTCTTTGATGGTGGTATTTTCATCGATAACAATCATTTCGATACCGGCCATTTCCGCAAAGTCTCCCCAGTCTTCTACTGTAAGGTCGTAGGAGAAGCTGGTGTGGTGTGTACCACCTGCCAAAATCCATGCAGCTGCACCTACTTCGAGGTTAGGCATCGGAATCCATAATGCACTTGCAACTGGAAGTTTCGGAAGCGGTTTGCTCTTGATGCATTCCACTTTGTTTACAATGAGGCGGAAGCGGTTGCCCAAGTCTACGATAGTTGCGGCTACACCTTTGCCTTGTTTGCTGGTGAATACGAGGCGTGCTGTTTCACTGTCGATACCAATGCTCAAACGGTGTACTTCTAGTTTGGGCTTCTGTTCAGCTATCAACGGACAGACTTCCAGCATGTGAGCTTGCAGAATGGCGCTCTTTTCACCGTCGAAGTTCAGTGTGTAATCTTCAAGGAAAGAACATCCGTTGGGCATGCCCTGACTCATGAACCAAGTGGTGCGGTAGAGGGCGGCAGTCTTCCAGTCGCCTTCTGCTCCAAAGCCATAGCCTTCTGCCATCAGTCGCTGAGATGCCAGACCGGGGATTTGGTCGAAGTCGCCCAAGTCGTTGAAATTGGTAGTGAAGCCTTTAGCACCGGTGTCTTTTAGCACGCGACGGATAGCAATTTCTGCTTTTGCAGAGTTCCATACTTTGGTATAAGCTTCCGTTCCTTCTTTTTCGAGTGCGGCATCATGGTCGTAAAGTCTGAAGTATTCGGCTATGAGAACTTTTACATCAGCATCGTCAACAGCGTTATAGTAAGTCATAACATCGTTAATGGGGTAGTAGTCCACATGGTAGCCCAATACTTGTTCGGCGCTGACCTTGTCACCATCTGTTACGGCTACGTTGTTCATTTGGTCGCCGAAACGGATGATGAGCATATCTTGTGCGTCGGCCCATGCGGCAGCTACACGCATCCATGAAGCAATCTGCTTTTGTGCTTTTTCATCTTGCCAGTGTCCTACAACTACTTTGCGATTTTTGCGCATGCGGGTAACGATGTGTCCGAACTCGCGATCGCCATGAGCAGACTGGTTCAGGTTCATGAAGTCCATGTCCATTGTTTCCCAGGGAATCTCTTTGTTGAATTGTGTGTGGAAATGCAGCAACGGCTTTTTCAGCTCTTGCAGACCATGAATCCACATTTTGGCAGGAGAGAAAGTGTGCATCCAAGTGATGACACCGATACATTTTTCATCGTTGTTGGCAGCTTTGAAAGCGGCAGTTACTTCTTTGGAAGAGTTTACTGTGCCTTTATATACAACTTTTACAGGCAGACGGCCGGAGTCATTCAGCCCCTTTACCATTTCGTTGCTGTGTGCGTCTACTGCGACAACTGCATCACCTCCGTACAGAAGCTGTGCTCCTGTTACGAACCATACTTCATATTGATCAAATGCGTTCATACTGTTCTTCATTTTAATTGTTTATATTCTTAATACTTTATATTGGATTTCACTTCTGCCCATAATAAGCGTTCGGACCATGTTTACGGCTGAAGTGCTTTTCTATAAGCAGCGGTTCATCGTCAGTTGCGGATTAACCGCATAGGCTATTGAAGCCATTTTGGCTACCTGCTCCATTACTACGGCATTGTGCACTGCATCGTGTGCATCTTTTCCCCAAGAGAAAGGACCATGATTCTTAACCAATACTCCGGGCGTATGAACCGGGTTCAATCCTTCGAAACGCTTCACGATGACATTGCCTGTCTCCAGCTCATACGCTCCCTTTACCTCTTCTTCTGTCATATCTGTAGTGCAGGGAATGGCATCATGGAAATAGTCGGCATGGGTAGTTCCTATATTGGGGATGTCACAACCGGCTTGCGCCCATGCAGTGGCATACGTAGAGTGTGTATGAACCACACCGCCGATTTCCGGAAACGCTTTGTAAAGCACTAAGTGGGTCGGAGTGTCGGAAGAGGCTTCAGGCTGCCTTCTACAACATTGCCGTCAAGGTCGACCACAACCATGTCTTCCGCTTTCATATCATCATAGCTAACTCCACTGGGCTTGATAACAACCAATCCCGTTGTCCGGTCAATGGCCGATACATTTCCCCATGTGAAGATGACGAGTCCATGCTTCACCAAATCAAGGTTGGCACGGAATACCTTTTTTTTCAGTTCTTCTAACATAATGTTTAATGGATTAATGTGCTAATATGGGCACATTAGCATGTTATTAAATTTTAAATTTAGGTGCTTTGCGATACGCCTTTTCATTGAATTTGTAGAGGGCGGCACCGCGTTTGGAACTTGTTTTATCGATTTTATCCGTTTTTTCTATGTAATCCATTTCGGCTATCCTTTTGCGGAAGTTCCGTTTGTCAATGTTTTCACCGTAAATGGCCTCGTATAGGCTCTGCAGTTGTGAAAGCGTAAATAGTTGAGGTAACAGGTTAAAACCGATAGGCTCAGTAGTAGTTTTTTGCTGCATCAATGCACGTGCTTTCTCTACCATTGCAGAATGATCGAAGATAAGCGGGGGCAACTCATTAATATTTACCCAAAAAGCATTGTGTTGCTGTACCAGAGCCTTGTCGTATTCATTGATGTTGACTAGTGCATAGTAGGCAATGGAGATAACCCGTTCACCCGGATCTCGGTTGATAGCTCCGAAAGAACCGACTTGTTCCATATAAACGTTGTCCAGTCCGGTCAGTTCTGCAAGAACCCGTTTGGCTGCATCGTCTACGCTTTCGCTTTCTTGAACAAATCCGCCCATCAGTGACCAGTTGCCCATTGCAGGTTCGAAGTTTCTTTTCAGCAACAACAGATTTAATTCACCCTCGTTAAAACCGAAAATGATGCAGTCGATACCTACATAGAATTTAGGATTGGAACTGTAGTAACTACCCATGTCTTTTGTTTTTATAATTGGAATATCTTAGTTTGATGTACATAAAAACTATTTCTCATGCGTATAAAGATTATTTTTCATGTACATCAAAAAAAAGTTTTTTCACTATATCTGTTTTTACCAGAAATACCAGTAGAAAGCCGCGGTAATAGCCAGAATGATTACCGTATGGATAATATCCCAGTGATTCCAGCTGGCACGTGTGGCAGCTTTTTGCTCAGGCGTAGATGTGCCGAATACCAAACCTTGTATTTTTTCAGCACTTGGGGCTTCGGTCATCAGACTGACTGCTATTACCACTATAATACAGAATAGGAACATCCAGCCGCAGAAGAATAACCAGTTCAGATCATAAAACAGATATTTAAACATTGAGCTGTCTGTAATTGCTGTATTGCTATAGTATACTTTTGCGCCCAAGCGGGTGAGACCGATAATCATACCGGCAATTAATCCCCACATGCCACCTTTGGCAGAAGTGCGTTTCCAACAGATTCCCAACAGAAATGCAGCTGCGATACCGGGAGCCAATACAGATTGAACATCTTGCAGATAAGTATAAAGAACATCACCTACACTACGCATAATAGGAATCCACAGTATACCCAGAATAACAATAACCACTGTTGCAATCTGTCCGATACCTACCAGTTTCTTTTCTGGGGTTTCCGGTTTGAAACGTTTGTAGAAGTCGATTGTAAAAAGCATGGCTGAAGAGTTGAACAGGGAAGCCAGTGAACTCATCAATGCAGCAAGAATGCCGCAAACAACAAGGCCTTTTACTCCAGCAGGAAGAAGCTTGGCTACCAGTGTAGGGAAAGCGGCATCTGCGTTTGCAGTACCATTGGCAAGCAGAGGAAGGAAACCTTCGCCACCGGCTCCGATATATTTCTGATGCAGGGCAAAAGCAATCATACCCGGAATCAAGAACAGGAATACAGGCAATAGTTTCAGGTATGCACCGAAAATAGTACCACGACGGGCTTCTTTTTCGTTTTTACCGGAAAGTACGCGTTGTACAATAAATTGGTCAGTACACCAATACCAGAAGCCAATAATGGCCGAACCAACCAATGCACCCAACCATGGGAAATTGGGATCATTGTTATCGCGGATAAGTTGGGTCATGGTATCTCCATACTCGTTGACTGTAACTGCACTGCATATGCTCATCATTTCATCCCAACCGCCCAATTCTTTAAAACCGAGAACGAGGATGATAAGTGAACCCAAAAGAAGGATAGGAGTTTGCAGTACCGAGGTATAAAGTACGGATTTCATTCCGCCAAATATTGTGTAAAGTGCTGTCAATACAACTAAGCCGATTGCTGCAATCCAAAAGAAATCTATTCCCCACAGTTCTTTGATACCGAATACCTGCTGAAATACAAGTCCACCGGCGTATACAGTTACAGCTACTTTGGTCAGCACGTAGCTAATTAATGAAATGACAGAAAGAATAGTACGCGACTGCGGATTGTAACGGCGTTCCAGAAATTCGGGCATTGTGTATACCATGCTTCGTGAATAGAATGGTACGAATACCCATCCGAGAATCAAGATCATCCAACCTTGTATTTCCCAGTGCGCCATTGCCATACCACTGGATGCTCCGGCACCGGCCAATCCGATTAAGTGTTCCGAACCGATGTTGGATGCAAATATGGATGCACCTATGGCGAGCCATGTGGCATCACGTCCACCTAAAAAATAGTCAGCCGAATCATTCTGCTTTTGTTTGACTACCCAAACAATAATACCTATCAGAGCCAGGAAGAATATTCCAATGATACCCAATCTAATGTTCCCACGATAATAATGATTTAAAAGTTATTATTTATTTTTCTACTGAGAATTTGAAAATACATTCGCTGTTGTAAGTCTGTCCCGGTTCCAGAATAACAGAAGGCCATTGTGGCTTATTGGGGCTATCTGGATAATGTTGAGTTTCCAGACATACGGAAGCGCGTTGGTTGTAGACGATCCCTTTTTTTCCCTTTGCAGTTCCGTCCAGGAAATTCCCTGTATATACCTGTATACCAGGCTCATTGGTGTATACTTCTAAGCTGATGCCGCTTTCGGGAGAAGTGAGTTTGGCGGCAAGTTTTTTAATATCGCCATTGGTGTTCAATACCCAATTATGGTCGTATCCGTTACCATATTTCAATTGTATGAAATCAAAATTGGTAATATCCTGCCTACGGCTTTGGGAGTAGTAAAATCCATGGGAGTATCTTTTACCGGTACAATTTCTCCGGTAGTCATATAAGTTTGGTCTACAGGAGTGTAATTATCAGCATTGACATATAGTATGTGGTCTGTGGCTGCTTTAGACGGATTGCCGGATAGATTGAAGTAGGAATGGTTGGTCATGTTGATAACTGTTTTTTTATCAGTAGTTGCGCTATATTTGATATCTATGGCGTTATCGTCTGTCAGCTTGAAAAGAACTTTGGCAGTTAAGTTGCCCGGAAAATTTGCGTCTCCGTCTGGAGAGAAGCGGGTCAGCTCCAAAGTGGTTTCATCAATGGGGTTGGCTTCATATACCTGATATTGCCATCCTTTAGGACCGCCATGCAGGCAATGTCCGAAATTGTTCTTTGGTAATTGGATCGTTGTCACTATCCAATACCATTTTGCCCTGGTTGATTCTGTTGGCGTAACGTCCGATAGATGCACCGAAATCGCTTGGGACGTTTATGTAGTCGCTATACTGTCGAAGCCAAGGACAACATCTTTCATTTCCCCGTTTTTGTCAGGTACCATAATAGATACGATACGTCCGCCGAAGTTAGTGATGCATACTTCCATGCCCGCTTTATTCTTTAATGTGTAAAGATCTGTCTGGGCATCGTTCACTACAGTTTGAAATTTTGTCGGGTTAAGGCCGGAAAGAGTAAGTTCCGTTTGATTTTTCTGAGCGCAGGAAGCTAACATTAATGTAGCTATTCCGGCAATAAGAATGTGATTCTTCATGGTGTTATTTAATTTGAAAATTAGATTATTATCTTATTTCGGGTGTAAAAGTAACACTTTTGTTTGGTGTAATATATACACTTTTGTATGTTATGTAACATAAAAGAAAAAAAACAGCTTTGAAATTTGTATATCCCAAAGCTGTTTCAATGTCTGAAAGAATACTTATTTTACTTTTTTACCCCAATATGTCTTATGGTTACTTCCGTAAGCGGCATAGACGATGGTCGGTGTTCTGGGACTGGCTTCCCAGTCAACTTCCCGTTGCAGGTAAAGGTCTGTTCCATTTGCTGTCAGAATTTGCTGTTCTGCATCATAGCTCCATCTGCCGCCTTTCCATGTTCCTTCAGTAATGGTGTGGTCGGCGGCCAGCGTCATGATTGCAGATTCTTTTTGAACCCCATAAGCGTAGGACAAGTCAATATGTTCCCAATTTCCGATGAGTTCTTCTTCGGTAATGGCTACTTGGGGTACGGCTCCGTAGCGTTCGGGCATAACCAAGGGCCAACCGTCTTTAGTCCAACGGATGTTGCGTACATGTCCTAACATAATAGCGTTGTCCACGCTTTTGGGGAGACGTGCTTGCGAAGAGTAATACCAATTACCATTGCATCGTTGAAGATGGTGCAATGTGAGAAGCCTACCCAGCCATTGCTCTTGCTGAATTTGTACGGGTGTGTCACTACCGGCAACATTTCTGCTCCTTCGGTAACATTGGCGCCATCGATGCCGAGATAAGGACCGGTGATACTTTTAGAACGCATACGCGTGTATTGTAAGGTATGTCCAATGCATCGTATGCCACGAATAGATAGTAGTAGCCTGTCTCTGTGTTGTAAATGATTTCAGGACCTTCACTGGCTTGCCAACGGTTGTTGATATTACGGGTGGCTATCAACTGCCCGTATTCTGCCGGAGCGTTTCCTTCTGCCCAGGGGATACCTAAGTCTTGTTTCGGCATTCCGGTTTCGGCATTCAATTCCATAGCAACAATGCCGCTATGCATGAACCGTATATCAGCCAGTGGGTATTTTCAGGAGTAATGATGTAAGAAGGGTCGATAGCATTCCATTTGTAATAGCAATTGGCATATTGGGTGCTGGGGATGTTGAAGTTCAGTCCCTTGTCCGATGCATTGGTCACTACATATCCTTTGTCCACCCAATCGCTGTTGTTGGCAGGATTGCTATTCTCCATCAGGCCGATAAAAGCACGTTCACTCCAGGCGGTCGCTCCAGTTCCGCCGTCCAGATAGCCGGGTACTACGATGGAGTAGTACATGCGATACAGTCCGTTTCTAACTTTCTGCACACTTGGGCCCAGTAACCGAAGTCGCTTTCTGCGGCAGTGCTTGCTGTCAATCCCATTGCTTTGCGTATCTCATTCAGCTTCGGCATCACCCAGTCGGGAAGCTTCGGCATAGTCCCGCCTAGATATTCCCAATTCACGAGGTCTTTGGAACGTCTGGCGTGGAAGTGTCCGTGTCCTGTATGTGCATTGCCGTAGGAGGCATCTGTCTGATACATATAGTAGTATCCGTCTTCGGCAAGCACAACGCTGGGATCGTGCACGTTTGCCAAGTTCCATTGAGTACGATTGGACCAGCTTGCAATGCCCGCATAATTATCTTCGTATTCCGGAGCCACATAATTCTTTAATTGTTCATTAAGGTCTGTGATTTCTATGGTCGACGTGAATGTTTCCGAGTAAGTGTACCGGCTGTTACCATAAACGTATGCACGTATATAGTAAGGAGTATTGATTTTCAATCCAGAGAGGGTGGCACTGAAATTTTCATCTGCTTCTATCACCTTGTCTTTGATAGTAGGATTTGAGACATTTACACTATAGCAAAATCCTCTCTTGACTACGCTGCTTAGATTGCCGGTGATTGATGATTTAACGTTCAGTGAGGTACCCGTTGCGGTTGCTTCGGGAGTGGTTAAAACTACATCACTGTTTCTGTTGTATTCGATGTTGTCAAGCCCGTCAGAACAAGCAGTGAAAACGAATACAGTCAGTAGGGATAGTAAGAAAAATGTTGTTTTTTTCATTTGGGTAAGTTTTTAAGATCATATTGTTCCGTTGATAGACAGGAACAATATGGATGATAAAGAATTTAATAGTTATTCTTATTCATTGAAGACGAGGTGGCAACCGTCAACAGACAGTGCAAAGTTTAAGTCGTTTGCATCTATGGTGTTGATGCCCCAATAGTATTGGGTGGAGATTGTACTTGTAGTACCTATCATTACTGCCTGAATGTCGGCGGTACCATTACCGCAATTAGTCACGTAGACTGTAACTTTGGATCCATTCATTCCGGCAAGCCAAGTGCTCCAGTCACCTTGTGTTCCGTTATGAACGCAGGCATCATATCCATCGCCCCAGCCAAAGTTATCGGCACGGACCACTGCGTAGTGGGTACCATTATTCTTACGGAGAACTACAAGGAAATTGTTCCAATTCCCTGCCAGATTGCTGTAATTAGTAAACGAAATACACTTTGTCTGACCTGAAGGTATATTGAAATTATCTGAGTAGGTCTCGGGGTTAAACCACAGAGTTGAGTTGTCTGTATTTCCTAGCTGTCCGCTTGTATTCTTCACTACAGTAGCTTCGGAGACGGTGACATTTACCGTTGCGGTGATGTTTTCTCCGGCGGTAACGATAACCGGCTGCGAACCAGCCTTTGCAGGAATGGCGGAGAAGCTGAGTTTTGCGTTGTCAATGACTGCCAAACTCCCGTCAGAGTAGGTTCCCATAACTACCATGCCTGTTGGGTCGAAAGGCATCATGCAACTCTTGGCTTCTTCCGAGGTGTAGTAATAGGGCTTTGTACGCGAGGGTGCAGTGGTTATTGAAATTGATTGTACTCCCACAACCTTAAAAGATGCGTTAGCCACAATCGGTTTATCACAGTTTTTGCCCTTGAAGGTTTTGTTGTAGACAGCTACAAGAGTCTTATCTCCCGTTTGATTTATATCAGGAATGGCTGAGAATGAGAGTTCGGAGGCTGTTACGGTTTTAGTCACTCCCTCTTCAAAGGTTACAATGGCTGAGATGTTAGTTATGGCCTCTTCAAGTGAAGTACCCAAAGAAATTTGTGTGGGTACATCCTGCAATATCATTGATATCGGATTCTTGTCTGCGGCAGATGTGAGTCCACCGACAGGAACGATGTTGGTTTGCAGAAAGTCTATGTAAGAGCCTTCGGGGACTAAGAAGCAGCGAATGTTGGTGTTGCTTGCATCTGCGTTCAGGTTGGGTTCTTTATTCGGTTGTGCATAGGTCTTAGTAGCCACTCCGTTGGTCATCTTGACAGTGAAAGCATTTTTGCTGGTACGGTCTACGGTGAGCGTTACTTTGCCACCTAACTTTTGTACGTTCTCGTCTTTGTTATCAACGGGATCAAGAAGCAAGGTGCCCGATATGTACTGGAAGTCAATATAATCGCCCCACTGAGAGTTATAAGTTTCAGGGCTATTTGTAACATCAAAGCGGATAGCTCCGTATTCGGTATATTCTTCACTGTCACGATCCACATCATTGGTGATGATAAGGGCAAAGTTCTTGTAATATGTATTATCGACAGGTTGATGTTAAGATTGAATACTGCATTCCATTTCTCACCGTCAGGTACCACATAATACTTGGAAAAAGCAGTCCAGAAACCGGAGGTGAAATCCGTATTCCCGATGGTGTATACATCTTCCTGCATACCTTCAAGTATTTCATCTTCCGGTTCTTTCTTGGAGTCTTCTATTTCCTGTATTTTATCAGAAATCCATTCGGGAGCATTTACGTCATAGAGTTCGCCTCCTTCGCAGCTTGCCAGGACCAACATCCACAAGGTTGCTGCACAACAGAAGAATGTTATTTTATAGAAATGTTTCATTTTCTTTATTTTTTAATAGGTAATGGTTTGAAACGTTCCCCGCCTGTTCCGGTTGAACCGTAGGGCTGAGGGAAGTGTGTTTCTAAGTTTATTTACTTGCTTAACTCTACGACTGGACGTACTTTCCATTTGTTTTCCCGGAAGTAAATGGAATTATCTGTACTGTAATTGGCTGAGTTTCCTGTCAGGTTCGGATTGTTGTTCATCAACTGCTGTACGATAGGCAGAAACTCATGTCCAGGTCTGTAAGTATCGAAAGTGCTCTTCAGTTCGGAGTCGCTTGCTATATCGCTGTACTTCACAGGATCCTTTACTCCATTTATGGAGCGGCGCACTGTGCCATGTTCTTTTAGTTGTTGCAGGCGTCCGTTGTCATAGAAGAATCCCCAGCGGATGAGGTCGAAGCCTCGTCCGAATTCGCATCCGAATTCTTTAGGACGTTCCACGTTGGCTATCTGTTCAAAGAGCTTGTCGGCAGAATTGAAGTCTTCGAGCTTCAGATCTACCAGATTGGCGCGGTTACGCACTTCATTAATCCAGTCGATAGCTTGCTGTGTAGGACCGTTGACTTCGTTCTCGCACTCGGCAGCGCGTAGCAGTACATCGGAGTAGCGCATCAGCGCAGGTTGATGCCATCGTGCAAGCCCGTAACTACAGTGCTATATAATCCGGTGCGGAGATTCGTGAATTTGGCAATCGGCAGACCTCCGAAAGTGTTGTTGGTCACGATATTATCAGTGGCTTTAAGTATACTTGTATAAGCCACGTTGCCATATTCGAAGTTTTCCCAATCGGTTTCATAAGTCCCAATGGTCCAATAGAGTCTGGGGTCGAGTTTCCCACTGGTGGTACGCTCTTCTTTAAAAAGCTGGTAAAACCAGGGCAGAGCGAGATGTCGGCCCATCCGCCGTAGGCACCTGGAGCGAAGTTGCTCTCAACGGCCGAGCCTTGTGTGGCATTGGGGCTTGTGTTTACTGGTGTCCATTCATCGTCGGTGCCTTGCGCTCCATAGTCGAGGAATTGTACTTCGAAGAGGCTCTCTGCGTTGTTCTCGTATGCCGAACCTTCACGGAAGTTATCTCCGTAGTTGTCCATCAGTTTATAAGTGCCATACTTTTTGGCGATGATATCTTTCAATACCGGAAGTGCTTCGCTGTATTTTTGACGCATCATGAGGCGCGGGCATAATAGCCAGCCGCAGCACCGCAGGTGGCACGTCCACCGCTCCATTCACTGCCTTCATCACGGGAGGAAGCAATTCCATTGCTTCCAGAAAGTCTTTTTCCACTTGGTCGAGCACTGCATCATAGGTGCTGTTGGCGCCATAAAGTCCGTTTAACGAAGAGTAGGTAGCATAATCCGTAATGAGAGGCGGATTCTGATAATAGCCCACTAAGTTGTAGTAGGATAGAGCGCGAAGGAAAAGCGCCTGTCCTTTGATACGTTTCATTTTTTCGGTAAGTTGGCTGTTATCTTCACCGCAGCGTGAAATGGTGAAATTGCACACATTGATAGTATAGTACCACTCACGCCAGGGCCACCATGTAACGTCTGAAGTGACTTCAGCATTAAGATCATCAAAAGGCAGATACCACACTTGTGAAGAGTTCCAGGCTTCATCGCCACGACATACATCGATGGTGTAGCCTACACGAGCATAAGAACCTTCCATGCGGATGTGGTTGTAGGCGGCAATCACACATTCCTCCAAGTCATCAGGATTAAAGCCGAATGTACTTGAGGTTTGCTGGTTGGGATTCAACAGTTCTAATCTGTCGTTGCAGGAAGTCAACATGCCAAATCCCAAAATGAGAGCAAGTGAATATTTATTTAGTTTCATAAGATCTGTTTTTAATTTAGGTACTAGAAAGGTAAAGATTAGAATGTAAAATGAACACCACACATGAAAGTACGTGCAGTAGGATAAGAACAGAAATTGTATCCCGGAGTGAAAGTTCCTCCTGCATAATCCACATTGTAACCATGATAGCCAGTAAATGTGTGGAGATTCTGTGCCGATATGTAGAAACGTACATCGGATACATATTTGTCGAACCACTTATCCGGGAAGTTGTAGCCCAATTCTACATTGGCTATTTTCCAGTAGGCTGCATTCTGAATCTTGCGTGAACTGAAGAGGTCGTTCCAACCCAAGCTGGCACTGTTGGTAACATAGGTGCGTGGCACGTTGGAAAGGTAAGTGCTGCCGTCTTCGCTAAAGCGGTTGGCATCGAGCATACCCACTTCTTTGTTTCCCCAGCCATAGCAAGAGTTGAGTGAGTTGTAGATGTCGTCGCTAACGTGATAGTTCAGTGCGCCGAACGTTGCGATGCTCAGGTCAAAGCGCTTGTATTCAAAACGGGCATTAAGGCCGAAATTGATTTTTGGCATGCCGCTGCCCAATACCACTTGATCTTCGGAGTCTACTTTACCGTCATTGTTTACGTCTTTATAGAGGCAGTCGCCAATTTGGGCGCCTTCTTGTGTGGCGTGGTTGTCAAGAACTTCTTGCGTGCGGGCGATACCTTCATAAACCCAACCGTAGAACTGACCGATTTCTTCGCCTACTTTAGTGATGTAAGAACCTGAGATATAAGAATCAGTACCGAAACCTAATGAGGTTACGCGGTTGCGTAATGTGCTAAGGTTGGCCGATACTTCATATTTGAAGTCATGGTCGCGGTTACGGTAGGTAGCGGAGAACTCAAAACCGGAGTTGTTCATCGAAGCGGCATTCATCGTTACGGTGGTATTGGACACTCCGGCTTGTTCCGGAACAGGAACAGCATACAGAAGGTCTTCGCTGGTATTCTTGTACCACTCAGCTGTAAACTCCAAACGATTGCGGAACAAAGCAAGATCAATACCCACATTGTAGGTCTTCTTTTTCTCCCATGCAAGGTTATTGTCCACGAAAGTGGAAACGGCAGAACCGGTCACTACGTTACCGTTGAAATTGTAAGTCATATTATTGCGTGACATGACGGCCTGATACATGTACTCACCGATGTTCTCATTACCAAGCTCGCCATAGCTTGCACGAACTTTGAACATGTTCACGACGTCCGGATTGAAAGGGAAGAAGCTTTCTTTGTCGAAGCGCCAGCCCACAGAGACGGAAGGGAAAGTTCCCCAACGGATACTTCTGGTCAGGCGTGAGCTGCCATCCCGCGTACTGTTGCCGATAATAAATACCTGTCATCGTAGTTGTAATTGATACGACCGATGTAGGACAAGATAGCATGCTTGTATTCGTAACTTTCGGAATACGTGTTGGCGGCATTCTGAAGTTGTAGGAAATAAGGTTCGGTGAAGTTGATTCCCCATCCGGTCAGCAGGTCGGTGTTTTCTTCTTCGTAAGTCTGACCTGCCACTACGTTGATGTGGTGTTTGCCTATCGTACCATCGTAAGTGAGCACATTCTCTATCAAGGCATCCGAATAAATACGGGAACCCTTGGTCAACCGTTCATTACTCTTGGACAGATAGACGCGGTTACTCTGCACCCATGCCGGAATCCAAGTGAAGTCCTTGCAGAAAGCTTTGCTGTAAGAGAGGTTTATTTTATAGTTGAGTTTGTGGTTTTTGCTGTTGAAGCCGAACATATTGAAGATGTCTACGTCTGCCGAGCCTGTTCCCACGAAACGGTCCACACGTGTGTTGCGTTGCAGCAGGTTGTTTACCAGTAATGGATTGGAAGCGGAGATATCACCATGTATGGTATCGTAGTATACGCCATAGCCGTAAGCATCATAATTGAAGTTGTTGGCAATTCCCACCAAATTGTCGAGCACCCATGTTGAAGAATCGTATGCCTTGATGGTGGGCTGCATCAGTAAGGTTCCGCGCAGAATGTTGGTTACGTCGCCATACAGACCTTGAACGTATTCGGAAGCATTGGACAGGCCCATGTTATCTTGGTCGGAGTGGGAGGTAAACAAGGCTGGTTCTGGAACTTTATGAACTTGGTGTCCATACTGTTGTTGACACGTGCGGTGTAACGTTCGTAGTTAGGACCGGCACCTTCGAGTGTTCCTTTTTGGTTGAAATAGTCTAATGCTATATTATAGGTGTTGTGAGCACCACCTCCGGAAAGGTTTACATTATGGTTTTGACGGATACCTACTTTGAATACTTCGTCGAACCAGTTGGTATTGGTGTCATCTTGGAAATGGTATTTCCCGGTTTCGCTGTTGAGCTTGTATCCCGATGGCAGTGGAGTGTTGGAGTTTACACAAGCCTGACCGATGTATTGGCTGTATTGGTCGGCATCCATTACATCATAGACTCCCTTAGGAATATAATCCATACCGAAATATCCATTGTAGTCCACTTTCAGCGGTTGATCTTTTTGTCCGCGTTTGGTGGTGATGATAATCACACCGTTGGCAGCACGTGAACCGTAGATGGCGGCAGCCGAAGCATCCTTCAATACCTGGATGGTTTCAATATCGTTGGAAGAGAAATCGCGGATGGAAGTTCCCATGGGAACGCCGTCAATGACATAGAGGGGAGAAGTACTGCCGAAAGATCCTACACCGCGAATACGTACGGTAGGATCGGCACCTGGTTGTCCGTCGGAGGTAACTTGTACGCCGGAAACCTTGCCTTCAAGCATGGTGGAGATGTTGGAGTTTGATGTCTGTTTCAAAGCTTCTGCATCTACTACGGCAACAGAACCGGTTAAGTCGGATTTCTTTTGTGTACCATAACCTACAACAACCACTTGTTCCAGCATTTGGTCATCAGCCTGTAATTGTATGGTATCAATAATAGCGCGGTTGCGAACTGCTACTTCGCGTTCCTTGAAACCCACATAGCTTATCAAAAGGATAGCGTTTCCGAGGTTGTGTCAAAACGCTGACACAGCCTTTTTTTATGCGCAAAGCCCAGACTTTCTCAAGCCCGGGCTTTGTTATTACCCAAAGTTTTCGTATCTTTAGGCATAAAGTTTTTCGTTATGGCAAAGT
>ENA-OQCX01000560-OQCX01000560.1-human-gut-metagenome-genome-assembly--contig:-NODE-560-length-19253-cov-3.533724_pt1 | contig 19253 bp, 35 predicted proteins | sample MGYA00242762_ERZ504587 | MGnify/ENA primary metagenome ERZ504587 (study PRJEB26092, sample SAMD00036337) | human gut metagenome | host: Homo sapiens | study: EMG produced TPA metagenomics assembly of... | reverse complement strand
GGCCCCGCCGCACCCTGCTGCAGCCAGTCCCAGCACAATGGCATCGGCGCTCAGCACGCTGCCCGTGATCTTCTTTTTCATTTGCAAATCCTCCCACTCTGTGTTAAACTTCTGGTGATGGGCAGTCAAAAACCATCACCCTGGTTGGCTCGTCGGTGTTCCAGCACCGGCGGGCCTTTTTGATTTTCTCGCATCTCTGGCCGCCTTCCATTCCTGAAATGCAGCCTCATTCTCCGGTTTTGAGTAAAAATCCTGTGTGATGTGCAGCAATTCAATAATTTGCCAGTGCTCAAAGGGCAGTTTCTGCTTTCGGCCCATGGCAGCACCTCACAGCCATTCGGCACAAATGGTGTCCACCACAGGCTTTGCAAAGCCGATCAGCTCCTCGCCGCGCTTTGCAGCCACAATCGCCGGGCCCACCAGCTCTGCCGCCGTCATCTCACTGGCGCGCTGGTTCGTCAGGGGGCGCTCCTTCATCAGCCCTTCCTCGTTCACCAGCAGCAGAATGCCGTCCACGTTCTTCTCCCGCGCCCACTCGGCGCTCAGCAAGGCGGGCACCGGCTCGATCGGCCCGCCCACCAGCTTCTGCAGGGTCTCCAGCTTCATGCTGTCACCATCATCACACTTCATGTTGAATGCCCGGTTCTTCGCCGGGATCACGATCATATAACGGTCCATAGGTTTCTCCTTTCTCAGTCCGGACTAAAAGTCTGCATCAGCGGCCCGTTCGGGTCATCAGCCGATTCGGCCATCTCTTGCGCTGCTTTCAGAACGATCTCAGCCTGCTGGGCAATAACCCGTGAAATTGCCTTGTTGTATTCCGGGTCAGTCATTGCGATCTTTCGGGCCGCCATCCATGCCGGCAGAAACTCCCACAGAACCATAGCTGCTTCTCGCGTCGGATTGTTGTCCCCATACATGTGTAGCCCGATCCGGTCATAGTCCCTGCTCTCCGCTTCCACCGGAGCGCAGGGCTTTTTGTTGTCTGCCACCTCTTCATCCCCCTTCCTCCCCCGGCTCCCCGCCGGGGCTTTTTCATGTGTTCTTGTCCGTTCTTCTCCTCTGTGCTATACTCAAAATCAAAAGGAGGCTACTCAGACAATGTCACTGGCTATCGTTTTGTCCAATCCGTATGGAATTGTAATGTCCGCAGATCGAAGATTAACGACCACAATTTCCGATGAACAAACAAATTCAACAGAATCTTTTGTTCTCACTGATCATGAGCAAAAAATCTTCCTCACAAAATCCGGCCACGGAATCACCTATACCGGCGCATCCGGACTGGAAAATCAGACCCGTACGTCCTGTACCATCAAACGATGTCTTTCGCAGTTGAATGAATCTCTTTCCATCGAAGATGAACTCCGGCTGCTCAAGCAGGAGCTTCTGGCTATTGCCGGAAAACGGAATGTTGTTCTGATCGGTGCTGCTATAAGTAACGGCAATCGCATCGTCTTATCCACTTCATTGGTGTCTGAAGCCATTACGGAATTAACCAATGAAAATGGAAACTGTCTCGCATTTTCCGGTGAATCAGAGATACTGATAAAGCTGACCGACATGTTTCCGGTGGAGCGCAATGCCTTTCCGCTTCAGGAATCCATCAATTATCTCCGATTCCTGACCCGTTCCGTTGCCGGGGTTCAGCACTATGCCCAGATCAATCAAACCGTCAGTGAAGAATGCGATATCCTTGTTATTCAGGATATCGGGGCACAGTGGATCACATCACCCGAAACTCTTTTCTGACAAACCTGCCGTCATTGCACAATCCTTGATTCCATCATCCTCAATCGGACGCTTTCCAATAAAGCCATCCCGAATCTGCCGCTCCTGTACCGCTAATACAAGGGCGGCAATTTCTTTGGGGTTACCTGTAATCTTTACCGTCACGTTATTTTCTCCTTTCATCTCTCTGTCCCCGGCTCCCAGCCTGGGCTTTTTCATGTACTCTTGTTCACCATTCCTTGTGCTCTCAGCAGAATCATGTTAAGCTTTCAAGCAGAAAGGAGGTGAATACAATGTCCTATCGAATTGATTTTCGCATCGGCTGTCCCCAGTGCTTTTCTTACGAGCAGGAACCTTATCACGCTTCCATTGTTATTCTTCAATCACCGGATTCCCCTGAGCCTTTCTTTAGTTATCCGGCGGTTGTGGCGGTTACCACGATTGCCCTACTTGTAACTGGTGTCTGAAAGCCATCCGAGAAATGTTCATTGATGGAGAAATCAACTTCTATCGGGATCCTCAATCGATTTACAGCACCTCTTGTCAGACACTTCATCAGCCGATTCACCCTCGTTCTGAATAATCCGCTTCAATGCTGTCTTGGTTTTCTTTGCCAACATCTTGCGGTATGTTTGATCTTCCCGCTGCCACGGGCTGTTCATTGCAGCATACCAGCAATTCAACGCCATGCAAAGTTCGTCCAGTGCGGCACACAGCGGGTCTATTTCCCGAAATGTCACATCGTATTCCCTGCTCTCCGCTTCCACCGGAGCGCAGGGCTTTTTGTTGTCTGCCACCTCTTCACCCCCCCTTCATCTCTCTGTCCCCGGCTCCCCGCCGGGGCTTTTTCATGCACTCTTTTTCGGTCGGTGGGCTGGACATCTCCAAAGAGATAGTCCATCGTCATCTCCGGAAAGAACTTATCCCGGAGACATTGCGCTTCATCCAAGCGCATTCGCCCCGCAATGTTCAATTTCGCTGACATCGTTGCCGGATTGATTCCGATTCCATTCGCAAGCTGCTCATTGGTAATCCCGTTACGTGCCATCTCTGCCTTTAAATTCATGTACAAAACATATCACCTCCGCAGTTCACCAAATTTAGTGAACTTTATTATAAAATACACCCAATAGAGTGAATAGTCAATAGCTTTTTCAAATTATTTTTGCAATTTGGTGAATCAATATTGCATTTTTGTTATTCGTACCGTATACTGAACATCAGGAGGTGATTTTTTATGAACGTCGAAGAAAGGCTCAAAGAGCTCATTTTAGCCAATTACAAGAGCATTCGAGCGTTTACTGTTGCCGCAGGTATCCCCTATTCCACAGTGGATAATATTTTCAAGCGTGGAATTGGTGGAACCGCTGTAACAACTGTCGTTAGAATTTGTGACCTTCTCGGAATTACCGTAGAAGGAATCACGCACGGCCTTATTGAGCCAAAAGAAAACAACGCCGTTCTCACCCCCGCCCAGACTGCCCTGCTGGACAACTTCGACCAGCTGAACGAAGAGGGCCAGACCAAAGCACTGGACTATGTAGAGGATCTGGTTCTCACCGGACGTTATAAAAAAGCTGCTGCGCATGGCGTGGCTGCAAAGGAAGCATAAAAAATAACCGCCTTGGTCACCCAAAGCGGTTTACTTGTATGAGGAAATCTATGAACTGGCTATATATTACAAGCGGTGTTGCCGTTATTTTTCTCATCATTGGCTATATCTGTGGAAATAAAGTCGGTCATAAACAAGAACTTGATTCTAAAGAAATTAATTCGGCAAGACTCAGCAGTGAAATTCAACAAAAAGAGCAGTCCATTCAGCAACTTAACGATTCTATCGAAAAATATCAAAAACTTGAAAGAAGTGCTGAAAACAATTTGAGTCTTGAAACGCAAAGGCTTTTAAAAGACCGAGAAGATCAGCTTTCTGGTCTTGTCCGAGCGCTTGACTCAAGGGAGAAAAAATTAGACAGTCGAGAAAAGGAACTAGAACACGCGAAAACAGAGCTTTGCGATATGCTTACTACTGCTCAAATAACAACACCTTTCTTGGCCAAGCAATTTTCAGATTTTATGTATATAAATGACTTGCTTGATGCTGATTACTTGGAAACGAAATCCCGTCCTGCTTTTACCGCAGCCGAGAAAGTTCGAGAGATTGCCGCTCAAAAGCGGTTGCTTCAAGAACAGTGCAAATTACAGGAGTATCAGCTGAATCTGTATGAAAGTTCTTTTCCCTGGCTGGCAGAGTTCAAAGAAATCAGCACAGAAGATTTGCAGCAACTCAAATCCGTAGATTCTGCACCGGACAGTGAATATAGTTCTTTGAGAAATTGGCTTTCTCCGCAGGAATATCAGTCCTTGTCGTCTGTCGAAAGGCTTCAACTTGCATTGGATAGATATTCAAAGCGTCAAAAATCTAATTGGCAAATTGGCATTGAATACGAACGTTATGTTGGATATTGCTATGAAAAGAAAGGTTATCGTGTACGGTATAATGGAGCCATGGAAGGGCTTGAAGATATGGGACGTGATCTTATTGTTTCCAGAAATAAGAGTATGTTCGTAATTCAGTGCAAACGCTGGGCCGTAGAGAAAACCATTCACGAAAAGCACATTTTCCAGCTATTTGGAACAACCATTCTCCAAAAGCTGGAACATCCCGACTATAATGTTGGCGGTTTATTTGTTACCACTACAACATTATCCGATTTGGCAAAATCCTGTGCGGAATATCTTCATATCACTGTTATTGAAAGCTTTCCTCTGAAAGCGTACCCTCTTATTAAATGCAATATTTCCAGGAATGGCGATAAAATCTATCATCTTCCTTTCGACCAGCAATACGATCGCGTAATTATTGATCCTGATGATGGAGATTTTTATGCTTCCACTGTTGAAGAAGCTGAAACCAAAGGTTTCCGCCACGCTTGGCGATGGACTGGCTCATAAAACAATCGCTTCCATTTTGGAAACAGTTCCACAAACAAAAATAACCCCGCCAGTGGGGCAACACCAGCGGGGCAAAACAATCCCCCGCCGGGCTTAGCCGGTAGGGGGATGAGCATCCATGCGTACCATGGCGGGGCTTTTCACGTTTTCGTGGAGCGTTCTATTGAAAATATAACTTTTAAGTGATATAATTCATATTGGAGGAAGTGATTTTTCTGAACAAAGATCGATTTTTGCGGTTGTTGATTGAACTGTTTTCAAAATACGAGAGTATGATAACCTTGCATTCCGCCGTGATCAGCGAGCTGCTTGCGGTCCTGAAAGGCGCAGGTGTCGAAGGGCAGTTCCTGTCAAAGCTGGAAGAGTATCTTTTCAATCTGAACTCATACGGAGATGATGCGATCAAAGGGAAAGGAGCTCCCATGGAGCACCTCGCCGGAGAAGCTCCGCTCTGTTCGATGCGTTTTCCATTTACGTCATCCAACGTTCGGATCCTGTTCGTTTATCAGGAGGGGCACCTTTACTTATTGGCTGCTTTCTATGAACGGGCAGGCAAAAAGAAGACCAGTTATTCAGCATATACTCCAATCGCAAGGCAGCGTTTAGAAGAATTGTTAAAGGAGAGATGAACATGTCCTGCAAAGCAACGTTGACTGATCTGGTGGAAGCTCTGACCCAGAGCATGTCTGTTGTAGAAACAGCTAAGACCGCGCTTCACATTGAACTCAGTCAGATCATCCGGGAGGCGCGCAAGCAGCTCAATTTGTCCCAGAAAGAGCTTGCCGAAAAAATGGGTGTAAAACAAAGCCTCGTATCCCGCTGGGAAAGCGGCGAATGCAATTACACCATCGACACCTTAGTGGAAATCGCAAATGCGCTCAAGCTTTCTGTACAGTGTCCCTTAACTTTTGATGAAGTATCTGTCTCTGTTCAGCTTTTTCCTGTGCGTTCGCAAAGTATTCATACCGTTGTTTCTGAGGAAACCGAGTTCTCAAACGCGCTCCGTATTGATTTCAAGAAAGTGGCACCGGGAGGGATCGCATCGTGAATGTCAATGAATTTTCGGCCAACATCCAATATAAAAACAGTTTCATTACAGAATGCACCATTACAAACAACTTGCTTGATATTGGCGATGATGCTGTTTTGAAAACAGACGTAAAGGTGGCAGTGAGCAAGCTTTCACTTTCTGATGATGAAACAGAAAAGCTGGGCAAGGTTCGTTTGACCCTTGATGGAAGTTATTCTGTTCCGGACAACACCGATGCCAAGCTGGAATATCATATCGTATTGATCGGCGAGTTTTGCACTTCTGCATCCACAAAAGATGAAGATTTCACCGCATCCTTGTGGCTGAATGGTTCAACCGCTCTCTATAGTATCGCCCGGGGTAAAATCGAAACAATTTCTACCACCGTCCTGAATAACGGCAAGATCATACTGCCCATGGTCAATATGATGGAGCTTCTAAGGGCACAGTTGGGGGCAGAGTCCTCGGAACCTACCAATTAAAATCGTGCTGCAGATCCCGCCGCGCCTCCCAACGATGCGTACCATGGCGGGGTCGTTTTTATTGCAAAAAGAATCCCCGGCAGCTCTGTACGATAGAGCCGCCGGGGCCAGACGGGGAATCTGTCTGTCGGAGAATAATCATAGGATAAGAAAACACGCCTGCTGAGCAAGTTCATTGTACCATGATCCTGCTCAGCGCACAAGGAGCAATCATGGCAAGAAGAAAGAAAGTGTCTCCCGGGAACCGTCTGGTTGCCTACTACCGTTACAGCGGCGGTTCCCAGCAGACCGAGCAGAGCATCGAGGGCCAGCGCCGGGACTGCGAAGCCTACGCCCGGCAGCATGGCTTGACAATCGTGCATGAATACATTGACCGGCACATTTCGGGCCGTGGTGTTGAATCCAGGCTGGCTTTTCAGCAGATGATCGCAGATAGCAGCAAACATCTGTTCGATCTCGTGATCTGCTGGAAAACTGACCGTTTTGCCCGCAATCGCTATGATAGTGCGGTCTACAAAAAGAAGCTGCGAGATAACGGAGTTCGTATTCTTTATGCAGCCGAAAGCTCTGTGGAAGGACCAGAGGGCATTATTTTGGAAGGTCTGATGGAATCCCTGGCCGAATACTATTCCGCTGAGCTGGCTCAAAAGATGCGGCGTGGTATGCGGGAATCCGCACTCAAGGGGAAGGCAATCAATCCTAACCGCCCCCTGGGGCTTACCACAGATGAACACAAGCGTTTTATTATTGACGAGAAAAATGCCCCCACTATCCGGTTCATCTTTGAGCATTATGCGGCCGGAGAGAGCAGCGCTTCCATCGTGGAGCAGCTGAACGCTGCCGGGCTCCGTACCAGCAAGGGCAACGCCTTCAACAAATGTAGCATTCCTCGTATCATCCAGAATGAAGCCTATCATGGTGTCTATATCTGCAAGGCCTACGATGTCCGCATTGATGGTGCAATTCCCGCCATCATCGACGATGATCTATGGAAGAGGCTCAGAAAATGCTCACACTCAATAAGCAGCACCGCGCACCACACAGTTCCCATGCCGACTATCTGCTCTCTGGCAAGCTTTTCTGCGGCTGCTGCCACAGTCTGATGCGGGGCATCTCCGGCCACAACTGCCGCAACGATGTTTACTATTACTATGCTTGCGGGAATAAAGCTGATGGCGGTACCTGCAAAAAGAAAAACATCCCAAAAGATGTTGCCGAGAATCTTGTGGTCAATGCCATCTGTGAAAATATCCTTCGTCCAGACACTCTTGAAGATCTGGCCGACGCTATTGCCGCTGCACAGCAGGCAGATGTCAACCAGCCCGATCCAGAGCGTGCAATGTTAGAGCAAAACCTGGCTGATGTGCGCCGAAAAATCAACAATATCATTGAATCCATTGAAAACGGTACTGCCAGCTCTCGTCTGTCCGCCCGCCTTGCTGACTTGGAGCAGCAGGAAAGCACCCTCAACTATCAATTAGAATCCCTGAAAGAAGTTCATCCACCCGTTCTGGATCGTGAGCGCATCCTCTTCCTATTGGAGCAGTTCCTTATCTCTCCCAACGAACGTACCGAGGATTATAACCGCAGGATCATTGATACCTTTGTAAATCGCATCGAGATCACAGACACGGAAATGCTTATTTATTTTAATCTTTCCGAAGCGTCTGCTTCCGAAAAACAAAAAAATTCCCAGCCGAACAGTTGTTCGACTGGGAATCATCTGGTCCGAGTGGCGAGAATCGAACTCACGGCCTCTTGAACCCCATTCAAGCGCGCTACCAAAACTGCGCTACACCCGGATATCGTCCTCCGCCTCCCTACCGAAGCATTGGCGACAAAAGATATTATACGCATCTTTCCGGGTTTTGTCAACACTTTTCTGCATCTTTTTCTGATTTTTTCAAGAAAAGTATGATTTTCATCGTATGAGCGCCGCTTTACTTTTTTGCTTTTGCACCAGTTTCCGCTTCCGCGGCCCGCAACTGCCTGTCCTTTTCCAGCAGGGGCTTGAGGTACTGGCCGGTAAAGCTGCCGGGCACCTCGGCCACCTGCTCGGGCGTACCCTCGGCAATCACCAGGCCGCCGGCGCTGCCGCCTTCAGGGCCAAGGTCAATGATGTGGTCCGCACACTTGATGAGATCCAGGTTGTGCTCGATGACAATGACCGTGTTGCCCGCATCCACCAGCTTCTGCAGCACCTCGATCAGGCGATGCACGTCTGCAATGTGCAGGCCTGTGGTGGGCTCATCGAGGATATACACCGTCTTGCCGGTGCTGCGTCGGGCCAGCTCATTGGCCAGTTTGACACGCTGGCTTCGCCGCCGGACAGGGTGGTGGCACTCTGGCCAAGGGTCACATAGCCAAGGCCCACATCCAGCAGGGTCTGCAGCTTGCGGGCGATCTTGGGCTGGTTTGCAAAGAACACCACCGCCTCCTCCACGGTCATGTTCAGCACGTCGGAGATGGTCTTTTCCTTATACTTTACCTCCAGCGTCTCGCGGTTATAGCGCGCGCCCTTGCATACCTCGCAGCACATAGACATCCGGCAGGAAGTGCATCTCGATCTGCAAAATGCCGTTACCCTCACAAGCCTCACAGCGACCGCCCTTGACGTTGAAGCTGAACCTTCCCGGGCCGTAGCCGCGCATCTTTGCATCCTGGGTCTCGGCAAAGACAGCGCGGATATCGTTGAACACGCCGGTATAGGTGGCCGGGTTGGAGCGGGGCGTGCGGCCGATGGGCTGCTGGTCGATGCCAATGACCTTATCCACAAACTCCAGACCCTCCACTCCGTCGCACTTGCCCGCACGGCTGCGGGCACCGTTCAGCTCACAGGCCAGCGTCTTGTACAGGATCTCATTGATCAGGCTGGACTTGCCGGAACCGGAAATGCCGGTCACACAGACGAACTCCCCCAGCGGGAACCGGACATCAATGTTGCGCAGGTTGTTCTCCCGGGCACCCTTCACGGTCAGGAAGTTTCCATTGCCGGTGCGGCGGGTCTGGGGCACGGCAATGCGCTTGCGGCCGGAAAGATAATCGCCGGTGATGCTCCGCTTGGCCTTACAGATATCCTTCACGGAACCGCCGCCACGATCTCGCCGCCGTGAACGCCCGCGCCGGGGCCCACATCCACGATATAGTCCGCGCTGCGCATGGTATCCTCGTCGTGCTCGACCACGATAACGGTATTACCGAGATCCCGCAGGTTCTTCAGGGTCGCAATGAGCTTGTCGTTATCGCGCTGGTGCAGGCCGATGCTGGGCTCGTCCAGCACATAGAGCACGCCGGACAGCGCACTGCCGATCTGGGTGGTGAGGCGGATGCGCTGGCTTTCGCCGCCGGACAGTGTGCCGGCTGCGCGGGCCAGGGTCAGGTAATCCAGACCCACGCTCTGCAAAAACTGCAGGCGGTTCTTGATTTCCTTCATGATCTGACCGCCGATCTGCCTCTGCTTCTCGGTCAGGTTCGGCTCATTTTCGGCAATAAATTTCAGCTCATCCCGGATGGACATTTCGCAGAACTCGCTGATGTTCTTATCCCCAACGGTCACTGCCAGCACCACCGGCTTCAGGCGCTTGCATGGCAGTCCGGGCACTCCACGCCGGACATGAAGCTGCCGATCTCTTCCTTCATCCACTCGCTGTTGGTCTCCCGGAAGCGGCGCTCCAGGTTCTCCACGATGCCCTCAAACGTATTATAGTAGACACCGCTGCCGAACTCGTTGGTTCGGTGCATCTCGATCTTTTCGCCGTTGGTGCCGTAGAGCAGGGCGTTCACCGCCTCGGTGCTCATATCCTTGATGGGCGTGTCCAGCGTAAAGCCGTATTTTTTACCCAGACCAAGGTAGTACATTTCGCTGACAGAGCCTCAGCGTAGTACCAACCGCTGGCCTTGATGGCCCCCTGCCGGATGGACAGGTTCTTATTGGGCAGGATGCGCTCCTCGTCCACCCGCATAAACGTACCAAGGCCCGTGCACTTCTCACAGGCACCCTGGGGGTTGTTGAAGGAGAAGAGCCGGGGCGACAGATCCCCGATGGAGATGCCGTGCTCCGGGCAGGCAAAGTTCTGGCTGAAGGTCATGCACTCCCCACCGATGACATCGATCTCGACGATGCCGCCGGTCAGAGCCAGCGCAGTTTCCAGTGAATCCGCCAGACGGCCCCGGATGCCCTTGCGCATGGCAAGGCGGTCCACCACGATCTCCACCGTGTGCTTGATGTTCTTTTCCAGCGTGATCTCTTCGTCCAGGTCATACAGGTTGCCGTCGATCCTCACACGGGAATAGCCGCCCCGCCGGGCGGCATCCAGCTCCTTCTGCTGCGTGCCCTTGCGCTGGCGTACCACAGGAGCCAGCACCTGGAATTTGGTGCCGTCCTCCAGCTTGAGCACGGCATCCACCATCTCATCCACGGTCTGCTGGCTGATGACACGGCCGCACACCGGGCAGTGGGGCACGCCCACCCGGGCATACAACAGGCGCAGGTAATCATAGATCTCGGTCACGGTGCCCACGGTAGAGCGGGGGTTGTGGCTGGTGGTCTTCTGGTCAATGGAAATGGCCGGCGACAGGCCGGTGATCTCATCCACATCGGGCTTGTCCATCCGGCCCAGGAACATCCGGGCGTAGCTGGAAAGGCTCTCCACATAGCGGCGCTGGCCATCGGCATAAATGGTATCGAAGGCAAGGCTCGACTTGCCGGAACCGGACAGGCCGGTCATAACAATGAATTTTTCGCGCGGGAGGGTCAGATCAATATTCTTCAGGTTGTGCTCCCGTGCGCCTTTGATGACGATCTTATCGTTTGCCAAGGTACTTTCTCCCTCTTCTCTGTGTCTGTGCATGGTTCTGCCTGCGCTCGGTCTCGGCATCCGAGTCCACGGTGGGGTTCTCGCCCCGGCGCAGGCGGTCGATCTGGTCACGCAGGAAGGCCGCATGCTCAAATTCCAGCAGCTTGGCAGCCTCCTTCATCTCCCGGGTCAGGCGCTCAATGGCAGCTTCCCGCTCCAGTTTGCCCATGCGGCGGGTATTCCGCTTTGCGTTCTCCGCCTTATCGCTGATCTCAATGCTGTCCGCAATGGCCTTGACGATGGTCTTAGGTACGATGCCGTGCTCCTCATTGTAGGCCATCTGGATGGCACGGCGGCGCTCGGTCTCGGTGATGGCGCGTTCCATGCTGTCCGTCACCTCATCGGCGTACATAATGACCAGACCCTCGGCGTTGCGGGCCGCGCGGCCGATGGTCTGGATGAGGCTGGTCTCACTGCGCAGGAAGCCTTCTTTGTCGGCATCCAGGATCGCCACAAGGCTGACCTCGGGCAGATCCAGGCCCTCGCGCAGAAGGTTGATGCCCACCACCACATCGATGGAACCCAGGCGCAGATCTTTGATGATCTCCATCCGTTCAAAGGTGTCCACCTCGTGGTGCATATATTTGACCTTGATGCCCTGCTCGGTCAAGAAGTCGGTCAGGTCCTCAGCCATCTTCTTGGTCAGGGTGGTCACAAGAACACGCTCGTTCTTCGCCGTGCGGGCGTTGATCTCGCCCAGCAGGTCAGTCACCTGACCCTCCACGGGCCGCACCGAGATCAGCGGGTCCAGCAGGCCGGTGGGCCGGATGACCTGCTGCGCGATCCGGGTGCTGTTCCGGCGCTCGTACTCGCCCGGCGTGGCCGAGACGAACACCATCTGGTTCAGTTTGCTTTCCACCTCCTCAAACTTGAGGGGGCGGTTGTCAAAGGCCGACGGCAGACGGAAGCCATATTCCACCAGCGTCTTTTTGCGGGCGTAGTCGCCGCCGTACATGGCGCGCACCTGCGGCAGGGTCACATGGCTCTCATCCACGAAGAGCAGAAAATCCTCCGGGAAATAGTCCAGCAGGGTGGTGGGCATACTGCCCGGCGCACGGCCCGACAGCACCGCAGAATAGTTCTCGATGCCCTTGCAGATCCCCACTTCGGTCAGCATCTCGATGTCGTAGTTCGTTCGCTGCTGGATGCGCTGGGCCTCGATGAGCTTGCCCTCGGCGGTAAACTTCTTCACCTGCTCGTCGCACTCGGCGCGGATCTTTTCAATGGCCGCTGCCTTTTTATCGGCGCTGACGATGTAGTGGCTGGCCGGAAGATGGCCACATGCTTCACCACGTTCTGCCGGGTGCCGGTAACGGGGTTGAACTCCGTGATGCGGTCGATCTCATCCCCGAAGAACTCCACCCGGATGGCAAGGTCGCTCATGTAGGCCAGATAGATATCCACCGTGTCGCCATGAACACGGAACTTATTGCGGATAAAATTGATGTCGTTCCGCTCATATTGCAGGGTGACCAGCTTTTTGCACAGGTCATCCCGCTCCATCTGCATCCCGGGCCGCAGGCTGGTGACCATGCTGCGGTAATCGATGGGATCGCCCAGAGAGTAGATACAGGACACCGATGCCACAATGATGACATCCCGCCGCTCCGAAAGCGCCGCCGTGGCCGAATGGCGCAGGCGGTCGATCTCATCGTTGATGGCGCTGTCCTTTTCAATGTAGGTATCGGTGCTGGGGATGTAGGCTTCGGGCTGGTAGTAATCGTAGTAGGAAACAAAATACTCCACCGCATTGTCCGGGAAGAACGAGCGGAACTCGGTGCAGAGCTGGGCCGCCAGCGTCTTATTATGGGCCAGCACCAGCGTGGGGCGGTTGCACCGGGCGATCACGTTGGCCATGGTAAAGGTCTTGCCGCTGCCGGTCACACCCAGCAGGGTCTGGCAGCGGTCGCCCCGCTCAACGCCCTCTACCAGCTGCTCAATGGCCTGGGGCTGGTCACCCGTGGGGGCATAGTTGGAGACGAGATGGAACTGTTCATCGGCCATGTCTCGTTTCTCCTTTCTGTTCTCAGATGGAACTACAAATAGTTGTGCTTTTCATGTTGATTATAACACAATTATTTTATAATATCAATACGGCCTGAGCATCTCCCCGGTCTGGAAATCGTAGAACGGCAGGCGGTTGGCCTCCCGCATGGAGAAATATTCGCTCTCGGTCAGGATGATGTGATCCCGCAGATGTACCTTGACCAGCCCCAGTGCCCGGACGATGTTCTCGGTGGCCATCAGATCCTCCCGCGAGCAGAGCCACGCCGTTGGGGTGGTTATGGCAGAGCACCACACTGTCGGTACCGCCCTTGAGGGCTGCCGCCACCACATCCTTGATTTCCAGACTCACCCGGTCGCTGGTGCCGTCCCGCAGCCAGAACAGTCCCTTGATGCGGCTGCGGCCATCCAGCGCAGCCAGCAGGGCGCGTTCCTGCACAGTCCCGGCAAACTGTGCCATCAGGTATTCGACCAGCTGGTCGGTGGTCTTCATGTCATTTTTTCCGTTGACCGCACACTGTATAGTATCTGCCGACCTGCGGCAAAAGATGCAGCATCCGGGCGGTAGAGGGGCCTACCCCCTCCACCGTCAGCAGATCCTCCTCGGAGGCATCCAGCACCCCGGCAAAGTCTCCGAACCGGTCCATGAGGACATGGGCAAGGCCGTTGGTGTCCTTGCGGGTGTTGGTGATATAAAGGACATATTCCAGCGCTTCGTGGGGTTCCAGACTTTCCAGTCCGTACTGCTCCACCCGGGCGCGCATCCGCTGGCGGTGCCCCGTATGCGGCTGCTTTCCTTCGCCATGGTCGTTCTCCTTTTGCGTTATTACTCTAATAGTACCGTTTTTTCAGCAAAACACAAGGGGGCACAGGAAATATTCTGCGTTGACTTCAAAGAAAGGGTGGTTTATTATAGAGAAAAGGCTTTTTTATGAATCAATATGCCCTCTCAGTCAAAGCCTGCGGCTTTGCCAGCTCTCCCAAAGGGAGAGCCCCTTGTGGCTCTCGGTCAGCATGTACTGAACCCGGGAGATGCATTGCCTCTCCCTTTGGGAGAGGTGGATTTGCGAAGCAAAGACGGAGAGGGCTTGTCCTTCATCTGATAAAAGGAACGATTTTATGAAACAATTTACTGCCACTGCAAACGACGAGGGCGTGCGGCTTTCCCGCTTTGTCCAGAGCGTGACGCGCGATCTCCCCACCAGCCTGCTGTACAAGAGCTTCCGCAACAAGCGGGTCAAGGTCAACGGCAAAAAGGGCGCACCCGAGGATCGGCTCAAGGCGGGCGACCTCATTGAGCTGTACATCAACGACGAATTCTTCCCGCCCGAGGCGCAAAGCCTGCAGCCCGCAAGCCTGCCCCCAAAAAGCAGCAGAACCAGCCCAAGGTGACCGTCATCTATGAGGACGAGAACATTGCCGTGCTGTACAAGCCCACCCATCTGCTCTGCCACAGCGACCGCACCGGCGATGCCAACCTTGTGGACGCATTCACCCAGTATCTGGCCCAGAAGGGCGAGTACGATGCGGGCGGCGAGAATCGCTTCAAACCCGGCATCTGCAACCGGCTGGACCGCGGCACCGAGGCCTTGTCATCGCTGCCAAGAGCTACGCCGCCCTGCGGGACATGAACGAGATCATCCGCACCGACCTGCTCAAAAAGGAATACTACACCATCACCGTGGGCATCCCCCAGAGCGGGCGGTTCACGGCCTGGTGGGAGCACGACGAAAAGAACAACAAGGTCAGCATCCATGCCCACCAATCTCAGGATGAGCGCCGCAAGCAGATCATCACCGATGTGGACGTGCTGCGCACCGCCGGGCCCTTTGCCCTGTGCAAGATCGGCCTGGTCACGGGCCGCACCCACCAGATCCGCGCGCATCTGGCCTATCTGGCAAGCCGGTGCTGGGCGACATCAAATACGGCAACCGCAAGATGAACGAGCGCACCGGCACCCGGACGCAGGCTCTCTGCGCCGTCCGCATCAGCTTCCTGGATATCCCGGAGGAGAACACCCTGCACTACCTCACCGGCAAGGTCATCAAGCTGAAAGACCCCCAGATCCTCAAGCAGTTCGACGCGCTGGATAAAAATAAAGAAGGAGCAACATCATGGCAGACCTGAACGCCTATTTCAAAAGCATCATCGACCAGGACCGCGAGGCCGTGGTTATCTGCGACCTGGATCACACCATCCTCTATATGAACCCTGCCGCTGTGGTGGATTACGGCAAATACGGCGGAGCGCCCTGCTGGGCAAAAGCCTTCTGGCCTGCCACAACCCCCATTCGGTGGAAGCCATCCGCAAGGTGGTGGACTGGTTTGCCGCTGATGCAGGCCATAACATCGTCTATACCTACTACAATCCAAAGCATGTCCGTGATGTCTACATGGTTGCCCTGCGGGACGAGGACGGTACCCTGATCGGCTACTACGAGAAGCATGATTCCCGAAAAGCTGAAACTATGAAGCAGTACGATTTGTTCTGACAAAGAAAGGCGAACTCCACACAAAAAAAGACTTTGCCGCCTACCCCCGTGCGAAGATGCTACTCTGCTATACCTCCCGCATAGACAAAACGAACGCCTGCCGGGCTTTTCTCACTCGGCAGGCGTTCGTTCTTTTATGGTCGATTCGTTACTTTGCCATCAGCTCGTCAGCCAGCACATCCATCTGTGCCTCAGCGGCGGCATTGGCGGCAGAGCGGATGGTCACAACGGCATCACAGACGGTGATGTTCTTCATGCCGTCCAGCTCGGCACGCATCAGCTTTGCAGCCATGGGGGCCCAGGTGCCGTTCTCCATCAGGCCAACGGTGCGGCCCTGGAAGTTCTTGGTCTTGAGGTGGGTCAGCAGATTCTCCATCGGCGGGAAGAGGAAGCGTCGTAGGTGGCGCAGGCCAGCACGATCCGGCCGCAGCGGAAGCCTCAGTGACGGCATAGGAGACATCGGTGCGGGTCAGATCCATCTCCACCACCTTGGCACCTTGGCGCGCAGCTTCTCAGCCATGGTGTGGGCGGCGGCTCTGGTGTGGCCGTGGATGGAAGCGCTGGCCACCAGGATCTTCTCCGGCTCCTCAGCCTTGTAGCTGGACCACAGGTCATAGTAGTTCAGGTACTTGCTCAGATCGCCGGTCAGCACGGGGGCCGTGCAGGGGGCAGATGGTGGCGATATCCAGCGCAGCGGCCTTTTTCAGCAGAGCCTGCACCTGCGGACCGTACTTGCCCACGATGTTCAGGTAGTAGCGGCGGGCCTCGCTGGCCCAGTCGGCGTTTTCGTCAAACCTGGCCACTGCACCAAACCGGCCAAAGCCGTCCGCAGAGAAGAGCACCTTTTCACTGCTCTCATAGCTCACCATGACCTCAGGCCAGTGCACCATGGGGGCAAGCACAAAGGTCAGGGTGTGGGTGCCCAGGCTCAGGCTCTCGCCGTCCTTCACCACCACGCGGCGCTCCTTGGCAACGGCATCCGCCCCAAAGAACTGATCCATATACAGGAAAGTTTTGGCGTTGCCCACCACCTGCATTTCCGGGTAGAGGGCGGCCAGTCTGGCGATATTGGCACCGTGGTCAGGCTCCATGTGGCTGACCACCAGGTAATCCGGCTTGCGTCCGGCCAGTGCCTCGGTCAGGTTGGCAAGCCAGGGCTCCGTGGCACGGTTGTCCACCGTATCCAGAATGGCGGTCTTTTCGTCCAGAATGACATAGGAATTGTAGCTCACGCCGGTGGGCACCGGGTACTGGCTCTCGAACAGGTCAATGGTGGTATCGTCCACACCCACGCCCAGAATGGCTTCGCTGATCTTTTTCACGCTCATAGCAGACATCCTCTCTATCCATATTGCTGTGCCGGAAAAGTGGCAGCATAATACTAATAGCGGTTCCTAGTATAGCACATTGTTAAAGATTATTCAAGCTCCTCCGGCAGTCTTGCCGCCACCGGCCGGCCCGGCTCGTTGTCCAGCTCCAGCAGGACTGCCGCGCTGGCATCATCCAGGCTCTGGACACTGCGGAGCTTGCGGCTGATGGCCCGGCTGCGGACACCAATGAGGTTGTCCAGCTCTTCATCGGTCTGGCGCAGGCGCTGCTGCATCTTGGAGAGCCCCTGCCCGAACTTGTCGAACTCCGTCTTAACGGCACCCAGCAGCTGCCAGACCTCGCCGGAGCGCTTCTGGATGGCAAGGGTCTTGAAGCCCATCTGCAGGCTGTTGAGCAGAGCCGCCATGGTGCTGGGGCCTGCAATGTTCACCTGATAATCCGCTGCAGCACCTCCAGCAGACCGGCGTTCACCACCTCGCGTACAATCCTTCAAAAGGCAGGAAGAGGATGCCAAAGGTCGTGGTGTAGGGCGGTTCCACATACTTTTCCCGGATATCCTTTGCCTCGCTCCGCAGCACCAGCTCCAGCGTATGGCGGGCATTCTCCACCGCCTGCGCATCGCCGGAGGCTGGGCATCCTGCAAGTGCGCGTAGGTGTCGCCGGGGAATTTGGAGTCGATGGGCAGCCAGACCGTGCCGCCGTCCGTGCCCGGCATCCTGATGGCATATTCCACCCGCTGGGTGCTGCCCGGGATGGTGGCCACATTGGTCTCGTACTGTTCCGGGGCCAGGATCTCTTCCAGAATGGCCCCCAGCTGGATCTCACCCAGAATGCCGCGGGTCTTACGCCCGAGAGCACCTGCTTCAGCCCGCCCACATCGGCGGCAAGGTTCTGCATCTCGCCCAGCCCCTTGTACACCTGTTCCAGCTGGTCGTTCACAGCCTTGAAGCTCTCGGTCACCCGCTTCTGCAGGGCATCCTGCAGTTGCTCGTCCACAGTGTGGCGGATCTCATCCAGCTTTTTTGCGTTCTCGGCCTGCAGGGCGGTCATGTTTTCCGCAAGGGTCTTGCGCAGCTCTTCCAGCTTCTGGGTGTTGGCGGCCTCCAGACTCTGGAGCCGCTGGGTCAGGATCTGCTGCTGGCCGCTCTGGCCCTGTGCCAGCGTGGTGCTCATGCTCTGTACTGAGGTCTGCAATGTCTCACTGACGCTGCGGATGGCGGTGTAATTCTGCTCCGCCATTGCCGCCTGTCTGGCCGCAAAGTCTTTTGCCTGTGCATCGAGCTGCTGCTGCATCCAGCGCTTGAGCTCCTCGTAGTCTCCCCCGTTCCGGGGCTTGTTCAGTTTCCAGAGCACCACTGCCAGCAGCAGGCAGATGGTGACCAGCAGCAGGGTGTACAATCCAGCTAAAAATTCCATTGATTATAAGTCCTCGAAATCGACCAGTTCTTTCCGGGTATCCAGCGCATCGCCATAAAGGCCCACGCCGTCCACCTCGCACTCGCCCGACTGGTTATCATAGGGGTCGGAGCGGAACCCGTACATCGGCGGGTCAAAGGGTGCTTCAAAGGCGCGGTTTGCCACCATGCGCCCGGTGTCCAGGCTGCCGAAGTAGTGGCGGCGCAGCTCTTCCTCGCCCTGCCGTGCCATGGAGGCACCAAACGAGCAGTCGGCATACATCCAGCCCTTGGGGGCAATGTAGAACATGGCCCAGTCGTGGCAGCCCACGCCGGTGGGCGACACCGACAGGCCGCTCTGCCAGCGGGCCGGAATGCCCACCAGACGGCAGAGGGTGATGAAGGTCAGGGCCATAATGCCGCAGTCACCGCGCCGGTTCCGTGCGCAGCGGTCGGGCAGGCAGTCCTGCACAAAGTAGGCGGGCTGATAGTGATACCGCACGTTCAGGGTAACGTAATCATAGATGCGCTTTGCCTTTTCCGCCGGGTCGGTGATCCCTTCGGTCAGCTGTGAGGCCAGCGCCCGCAGATAGGGTGTGAACACGATATGCGGGGCCTGCTCCTCCGTATCAAAGGTCGGCTGTTCCGGTGCGGGCACAAAGTCCAGCGGGTCAGCATAGACTGCCGTTGTCTTGTAACGGTACTGCACCCCGAAGCGGCGGTTTTCGGTCAGGTCAGCCTCCCAGCAGACCGTGCGCTGGGGGGCGTTTGCATCGGCGATGCGGCCCGGCTGCTCGGTAAAGCTCTGCAGCTCGATCTCGCTCTGGGCCAGGCATTCTGCCGGATGGCAGCCAGGCGCGGACGTGCACGCTCTCCCGGCCCTCTGCCTTTGCCTTGGCCAGAGCGGCGGCAAAGGCCTCATCCGACATTCCCACGCTGGTCTTCAGCGTGATGCGGGCACTGGCCTGCCCTTCCCGCTCCATC
>ENA-OQCX01000559-OQCX01000559.1-human-gut-metagenome-genome-assembly--contig:-NODE-559-length-19281-cov-2.454004_pt1 | contig 19281 bp, 23 predicted proteins | sample MGYA00242762_ERZ504587 | MGnify/ENA primary metagenome ERZ504587 (study PRJEB26092, sample SAMD00036337) | human gut metagenome | host: Homo sapiens | study: EMG produced TPA metagenomics assembly of... | reverse complement strand
TCTTTAATATCTCTGAAAAACTAATCTTTTTTCCATCTTTATTACGCTCCTTTTCCTGATTTTACGATCTTGGACATGATCAGTTCTGATGTGGCCTCTTCTTTGCCGACCTCACCTACGAACTTGCCCTCATTCATGATATAGATTCTATCTGACATTCCAAGTACTTCCGGAAGTTCAGAAGAAATCATGATGACAGATTTTCCTGCTGCTACCAGATCGTTAATAATACAGTAAATTTCGTATTTCGCACCTACGTCAATACCACGGGTAGGCTCATCAAGGATCAGAATATCCGGTTCTGTAAACATCCATTTTGCAAGAAGGACTTTCTGCTGGTTACCACCACTTAAGTTGCCTACATTCTGCTCGACAGACGGACATTTTGTTTTCAACTTCTTTCTGTAATCCTCTGCCACCGCATATTCTTTATCTGCGTCAATAACCTTTCCATTACTGACTCCCTTCATATTTGCAAGAGAAGTATTCATCTTAATGGATTTGGAAAGGATCAGACCATTTCCTTTTCTGTCCTCTGTGACATAAGCAAGCTTGTTATCGATTGCTTCCTGTACAGTATTCAGCTTTACTTCTTTTCCGTTCATAAATACCTGACCGGAAATCTTAGTTCCATAGCTTTTTCCGAAAATACTCATGGCAAGTTCTGTACGTCCTGCACCCATAAGTCCGGAGATACCTACAACTTCCCCTTTATGCACCTTAAATGATACATTATCCACTACTTTACGTTCTGAGTACAGCGGATGATAGACATTCCAGTTCTTAACCTCCATGGAAACATCTCCAATCTTTACACCTGGACGTTTCGGGAATCGGTCTGTCATCTCACGGCCTACCATACCCTGGATAATACGCTGCTCGGAAAAGTCATCTTTCTTCTTATCCAAAGTCTCGATAGTAGATCCATCACGGATAACTGTAATCTTATCCGCAACATAGGAAATTTCATTTAGTTATGGGAAATGATAATAGATGTCATTCCCTGTTTTTTGAACTTCAGAAGCAATTCCAGCAGAGCCTGAGAATCATCCTCATTTAAAGATGCTGTCGGCTCGTCCAGGATCAGAAGCTTGGCATTTTTTGCCAGTGCTTGGCGATTTCTACCAGCTGCTGTTTACCTACACCAATATCCTTGATCAAAGTTCTGGAGGATTCTTCAAGTCCTACTATTTTCAGATATTTATCTGCTTCTCCGTAGGTTTCATTCCAGTTAATAGATAATGAACTTCCTCTTTCATTGCCCAGATACATATTTTCACCGATCGTCATATATGGGATCAGCGCCAGTTCCTGGTGAATGATTACAATTCCTTTTTCTTCACTGTCTTTAATTGTATTGAATTTACAGATTTCACCGTTATAAATAATATTACCATCGTATGTTCCATACGGATAAATACCACTTAATACATTCATCAGGGTAGATTTACCGGCTCCATTTTCACCGACCAGAGCGTGGATCTCGCCCTCTTCCACCTGAAGATTAACGTTATCCAGTGCTTTTACACCTGGGAAAGTTTTGGTAATATTTTTCATTTCCAGAAGTATCTTAGCCAATTTTGTTTCCCTCCCTTTTATAAATCATGCCTGCGACGGGCAGCCCTATAGCAATCCCAGGAAATACTGAATTACATTATTTTCTGGGATTGCTATAGATTAACACAGGCGGTGGTATTCCCGCTGTATGATCAATTTTTATTACTTAATCTGATCTTCTGTATAGTATCCGGAATCGATCAGCATTTCTTTGTAATTGTCAACCGTGACAACAACCGGATCGCAAAGGTATGTCGGGATAACACCTGTGCCATTATCATAGGATTCTGTATCATTAATTTCCGGTTCTTCACCTTTCATGATGGAATCAACCATTCCAACAACTGCTGTTGCAAGAGCACGTGTATCCTTGAATACGGACATAGCCTGTTTTCCTGCTACAAGGTTCTTAACATTTGGTGTATCACAGTCCTGACCTGTGATGATCGGATATTCTCCTGTGTAGGAAGCTGCAAGAGCATTTTCTACGCCAAGTGCTGTAGAGTCATTGGAGCAGAGAACTGCGTCAAGGTTGGAGCCATCTGAGTAGTTACCTGCGATAATTGTATCCATTCTGTCCTGAGCCTTTGCACTGTCCCAGTTAGCAGTTGCAACCTGCTCAAATTCTGTCTGTCCGGATTTAACTACCAGCTTACCTTCGTCAATATATTTCTGAAGTACATCCATTGCTCCGCCGAAGAAGAAGTTACAGTTATTGTCACCAGGATCACCTGTGAACAGCTCAATATTAAACGGTCCGTCCTGATTGTCGAGATCAAGTGCATCTACTAAATATTCGCCCTGTTTCTGACCTACCTTGTAATTATCAAATGTTGCATAATAAGTAACTGCATCTGAGTTCATAAGCAGACGGTCATAGGAGATAACCGGGATTCCTGCTTCTTTTGCCTGTTTCAGAGGCTCTCCAAGCTGCTTCCGTCGATAGATGCAACAACCAGAAGATCACATCCGTTGGCTACCTGGTTCTCAAGCTGTGAAACCTGTGTGCTTACATCGTTAGATGCATACTGAAGGTCTACTTCGTAGCCTGCTGCTTCCAGCTCTTTCTTCATGTTCTCGCCATCCTGATTCCATCTCTGAAGGTCTTTGGTAGGCATTGTAACACCGATCAGTTTCTTGTCATCCGCTTTAACAGCTACACCCGGGATAACTACCATTCCTGCTACCATTGATGCACAAAGAATTGCAGATACGACTTTCTTTCTCATTGTAAAAATCCTCCATTTCTTTTTACGTTTCTCACGTTTTCTTGATAACGTTACTATAGCACAGGGCAATCTGGACATGTTTGGCAAGAAACAAGACATTTTAAGAAAAACAAAAAATGCCCTGCACAGGACAGGACATTTTTGTTGCAAGATAATGCTATATACTGATTTACTCTTACATCTGCAAAAGCAACCGGATAATCTCTAAATATTTTATTTAACTGTAATCCGCATTCAGATAAACTTCATCTCTGCGGTGGAAACCTCCTTCAATGATCACCTTATCTATATTCTCTTTTGTCACTGCAGTTGGTTCAAGGATGCAGGAAGGAATCTCATAAGTTCCGTCATTTACTGTTTCTGTCACATCTTCCAGTTCTGCAACTCCCTTTCCACTACCCATTTCCACTGCATATTTCGCTGCTTTTCTTGCCAGATCTTCAATTGGTTTAAAAGCAGTCATATACTGTGTTCCTTCTACTATTCTCTGACAGGCTGCAAGATCTCCATCCTGACCTACAACAACCACATTTCCGGCAAGCTGATTCTCCGCCAGTACCTGTACGACCTGACTGGCAATGTCATCATTTCCGCACATAATTCCCTTAACATGAGGATATTTTTCCAGGGCTTCCTCCACATATCCGACAGCCAGTTCTGCTGTCCAGCCATCACAGTTAGCTTCATAAACCACATGCAGATCTGTGTCTGCAAGCATATCATCAAACCCCTGTTTCACCATCTGGACATTATTATCTGAAGAGGATCCCTGTATCATAAAGACATCTCCTCCCTGAGGAAGTGCATTGACAAGTGCCTGTGCCATGATCTCACCCACCTTACGGTTATCAAAGGAAATGTACAAATCTGTATTGGCATTATTGACCATTCTGTCATAGGAAATAACCGGAATTCCCGCACTCTGTGCCTTCTGTATGGCATCTGAAAGTGCTCCACAGTCTCTTGCGATCACAACGATCACATCCACCTGCTTATTTATAAAGTATTCAATCTGACTGATCTGCTCTTTGACATCTGCACCTGCATCCTGCACATTTACCTCTGCTCCCAGTTCTCTGGCAGTCGCCACAAATACATCTCTGTCGCGGATCCATCTTTCTATAACAAAAGAATCCACTGTAAGTCCGATCTGAACCTTATCCTCTTCCTTATTCTCTTCTGCTGTTTCTTCATTCTTATTCTGTTTTTGTTCTGAAGAGGAACCACATCCTGTCAGCAGTATCATCCTGTACAAAATGCCAGTATTCCAAGCAGCAGCTTTCCGCAATTCTTTTTTGTCTTATATAATTTCATCAGCCTAACCTCTCTCTGAACTCACTAGGCGTAACTCCTTCATACTTCTTGAAAATCCTGCTGAAGTAATTGGGATCACTGTATCCTGACTGTGCACATATTTCCTTAATGGAAAGTCTGGAATCCTGCAGAAGTTCTCTGGCATTTTTCAGACGTATTTCTGTAAGATATTCAATAAAGTTCTTACCTGTTTCCTGTTTAAAAAGTTTACTGAAATAATACGGACTGATATCTACCTCTCTTGAAACATCATCCAGAGAAATATCCCTGCGGAAATTTTCATTAATATATTCCTTTGCTCTGTCAATAATACTGCCAGCTTCTTTTTCCTTGGAATTCTCCAGTTTCGTACAGATTTCTCTCGTCTTATCCAGAAACCACTTCTTCAGATTTTCTATATCCGTACAGGACTGAAGCTCCCGGATATAGCTTCTCCTGCTGTTAACATTATATTTCAAAGTTCCTGCAAAGAATGCCCTGCGTTCCGCATTCATCACCATCTCCAGGATTTTAATCTCAATGTCTTCTCTTGTGACGGCCTGCTGACTGTGCATCCATTCAAAAATCCCTCTGCGCAGTTCATCGCTCCCGCAGCATCCTTCTCAAGGATCCTCTTCTGATATCTGATTTCCAGGTCTCTTGGATATTCCCCGTCATATTTCTGTGCCGCCGGTACATCCTCGATATGCACTACATGACTGATGCTCTCTCTCAGTGCGACCACCGCTTCCTTAAAAGATTCCTTCACGCTTCCAAGTTCTTTGACCCTTCCGATTCCACAGCGGAACATACTGTCGATCCGGTTTTCAAATTTATGTACCATATTTCTGGCTCTTGTGACAATTGCAACTCTGTCTTCGTAATCTTCTTTCGCATTTTCATAAGGAACAAGCAGTACGATCCTGTTTCCCATAATAGGACCTACAAGGCATTCAAAGAATCCCTGTGCGATTTCACGAAAAGTAGAATAAAATTTGTTTGCCTTTACACTTGCACCTACTGCATTACTGAGCACCCCATTTTCCATAGAATCTCCAAATTCTATGACCATCATATAACCGTATTTCTGACGGATATCAAGAAGCTGTGTATAATTATCCTGGTAAGTAACAAAATCATCCTGCAGAAGAATATTATTGATATATCCACTCTCAATCATAGGTACCACTGTCTCCAGTTTCTCTCTGATCAAGAGATCATCGCTTCTCTTCTGCCGTATCTGATCTACCTTTGTCATCATCTTCGCGCAGGTTTCCAGAATTACTTTCTTATTTACAGGCTTTGTGAGAAATTCCTGAACTCCCAGGTTCACTGCTTCTTTTGCATAATTAAACTTATCATATGCAGTTATGATCACAAAAACTGCTGAACTGTTAAATTTCTGAATTTCCCTGATTGCCTGTATCCCACTTATTCCCGGCATCTGGATATCCATAAAACAGATATCCGGCGAATATGCCTGTGCCATCTCCACCACAACTCTGCCTGACTTTGCACAGTGGATCTCACATTCATTTCCATATTCAGTTTCAATAATTTTCTTTAATGATTCCAGCATGATACCTTCATCATCTGCCAGCAAAATTCTATACATCTTCTCTCACTCCCATAATACTTCTCTTAGTTTTCATGCACAGGTATATAGATTACTGCTTCTGTGCCTTTTCCTTCACCTTCACTGTTAATCTCCATAAGCCCTGATTCCTCATAATAAAGTTCCAGACGACTGATCACATTATTCATACCGATTCCTGTAGAATCACCTTCTTCATTTCTGTGCTCTCTGTTTCCTGACAGAACACCCTCTATCTGTTCCCGCGTCATTCCCTTTCCATTATCTTTCACGCTGATACGTATATAATCTGCATCTCCTGTAACTGTGAGATGTATTTTTCCTTCCCATTCAATGTCACGTATTCCATGATTGACTGCATTTTCCACAACCGGCTGCAAGATCATACTTGGCATACGCACATTCTCCAGTGATTCATCCACCTCCTTGCTGAAATGGATATCTCCGGCGAACCGGACATTCAGAATATAAATATAGTTATCAACAGCCTCCAGTTCTTCTCCCAATGTGGCGTCTTCCTGTCCTTTTTTTACATTATAGCGAAAAAAATCCGCCATTTTCTCTACAAAAATCCCGGTCTGCTCTGCATCCTCCATCATTGCAAGCTGTGCTCCTGCATTCAGGGAATTAAACAGAAAGTGCGGATTGATCTGTGACTGAAGATATTTCAGCTGTGCTTCTTTCAGATGATTTTCCATAAGAAGCTCCCTCTCCATCATCTGCTGCTCTTTCTCCATACTTGCTTTCGTCCTTGCCATATACAGATCAAGATTCTCTACCATTGTATTAAACGCTCTGGTTACTGTTCCCAGTTCATCCTGTGCATCTGTATCGTGCATCTTTACATGGAAATTTCCCTGACCTACCAGTGTGCTGTCTCTGCCATATTGGAAAGGGGAACAAACATATTTCTGGTGGCCTGGATGAGCAGAAGCATTCCACCGGCTACAATTATGATCATAATAACTGAATTGCTTATCTCCAGATATCTCATCACTGCACGAAGTACTGCATAAGTACTGGAGTTCTCCTGAAACATCAGGTTATTCAGTTCGTCAATAGATGACTGGATATATCTGTAAAGCTTTGTTGCATCATCATATTTACGCTTATACTGCTCAACGTTCCTTCCTCGTTTGGCAGCTACCGTTTCCGCAGTACAGTCCAGATATGTTTCCGACATTTTCCGGATATTCCGTTCCAGAAGCTTTACGGGATCATTGATATTATCTTCATTAAGTTTCTCAAGTTCATTTCTGTATTTTGCCTCATTCTGATAATAATCAAGAAGTGTCTGAGAATTCTTAACCTTAAGATACTTATACATATTATCCTGTACTTTCTCAAATACCTGTGAAAGTTCGGTAAGCTCTGCATTACTGGCATAAACATTATCCATCTTTTGCATGGAATTATTGATCCGCACATAAAAAAGCATATTCATGGCAAAAAGAAGGACAGCGATCATACCCACCTCTATAACGATTTTACTGACCAGTGAAAAATCTTTCCAGCGCAGCTGCTTCATCCGGACACCCCCTTCCTTCTCATTTCCCGTACTGCATTTTTGTCCAGGAAATTAATATCTACATTATAATAGGAATTGGTCCTTCCATCCTTCTGATATGCTGTCAGAGCTTCTATACTGTATCTGCCAAGCTGCTCTGTATCCACATCACAGGTAACAGAGATTACTCCCTTTTCCACTGCTGTAAGAATATCTTCGGAACTGTAATATCCTATGATTGTAACCTTTCCTGCAAGATTAAAGTCCAGCACTGCCTGACGTGCACATTCTGTAGTCTCTTCATCCATACACACAAGAATATCGGGTACTTATCTCTCTGCTGAAAAATATCTGTTACCGCTTCTTCTGTCTCAAAAGTCCCTGTTAAGCGAAGATTTTTTCCTGTTATCTGGATATTTTGCGAAGGACCCGCCTTTGCCTGGGCTGCATTGCTAATCTGTGTATATATCTGGCTCTGGTTCATATCATCAATATTTTTCTTCAACAGAATAAGAATACTTCCGTATCCTCAGTCACATATTCCGCTACCTTTTCGCCATAGACACTTCCAAGCTGATAATCACTGACACCCACGAAACTCTGACGCTTGCTGTGAACTGCATCTCCCATTACAGTAACAACCGGAATTCCTTTCTGAACAGCCTCATTTATCTTCTCTTCCAGTCCCTGCTCCCCACTGTACTGCAGGATGATCCCATCTGAATTTGAAGCAATACTCATATTCATATAATCAAGCTTACTGTAATCGCTCTCTCTTCCACTGCCTCTCAGTTCAAGAATTGCACCATTCTTCTGCGCCCATTCCTGTGCACAATCATAAACCGCTTGCCAGAAAGAAGAATTCGGACTGTCTACGATCATATCGTATTTATATTTACACATCACCTCATTCTTCTCTTCCAGACTGCTCCCCCCGGACAGTCCCTCACAATAAGACTCTCCTATCATATAAAAAAGCACTAAAATTCCTGCCAGTGCAAAGAAAACCAGCAGTTTTGTCCGTTTCTTTTTCATCTCAATCTCCGTAAATTCTTTCTTCTATATTTTGCAGAATCTATTATACAATAAATCGGTATGAATTGCTTTCTTTTTTTCATATACTGTAATGATTACATCTGCCACCTGCTGTTTCTTTCATTCTGACACAGATATTCATACTCTGTGTTCCTGAATCAGAGAGATATTTTTATGAGGAGTATCTTTGCATGAAGCGGACTTTAATATTTTTTGAAATATTATGCATGATTTTTTCCTGCTCTTTTCTTCTGCTGACAAACGCACACAGTTCCTTACTTCACTGGCAGGTCCCGGTATGCTTTCCCTTGTAAAACAGGCATCTGCAAAAGCTACAGCTTCTGAGAATTTTTCAACTGACACCACCGCCGGGCTTCCCGTCGAAGAACCTCCCAGAATCGCACTGACCTTTGATGACGGTCCTAATGCCCGGTATACCCCCATGCTTCTGGATGGATTAAAAAAAAGAAACATCAGGGCATCTTTCTTTCTGATAGGCGAGAACATTGAAGGAAACGAAGATATACTCCTGCAAATGCGAAAAGACGGACATCTTATCGGAAATCACACCTGGATCATGTACAGCTTGACAAGATCCCGGCGGAGAAGGCCCGACTGGAAATTGAAAAAACAAATAACAGAATCTATGAAGCTTCCGGAATTTACCCTTCTTATGTGCGACCGCCTTTCGGCGCATGGATCAAGGATATGGAACTTTCTGTCACCATGCTTCCCGTATTCTGGGATGTAGACACTCTGGACTGGCAAAGCAAAAACATCGATTCTATCCTGTCTATCGCCCAGAAACAGGTTCATGACGGTTCTATCATCCTGATGCATGACGCTATCAGACATCTGTGGATGCAGCCCTGAAAATCGCTGATCTTTTTACTGAAAAAGGCTATGTTTTGTCACTGCAGACCAGCTCCTGCTCACATAAAAGATTTGCTTTTTCCTGCCTGATTCGTTATACTGTTATACAAAGCTTGTACAGATTTCTCTGTAGCAGGATTATCCGCAGAGTATGCTGTACATCATTATATACAAAAGGAGTAATTAAACGAATGGACAGACTATTTAACATGGACAACAAATTCTTCACCGTCATGGGACGCGTGGCTGATCTTATTATGCTTAATGTGGTCTTTCTGATCTGTTGTCTGCCGATCGTGACTATTGGTGCGTCACTGACTGCACTCCACTATGTCACACTGAAAATGACACGTAACGAAGAATCTTATATTATCAGAAGCTTCTTCAAATCCTTTAAGCAGAACTTCAAACAGGCAACTGTCATCAATCTTATCATGCTTGCAGTTGCAGCTATCCTTTACATGGATCTGCGTATTGTAGGTAATATCGGCGGAACAATGTCTCAGGTATTGTATATCGTTTTCTTTGCATTTGGTATCCTTTATATGATGGTATTTCTGTATATTTATCCGGTGCTTGCCAAATTCTACAACTCCATCAAAAACACCTTCCGCAATGCATTCCTGATGGCTATCCGTCATCTTCCGTATACAGTCCTGATGGCAGTCATCACTCTGTTACCTGCAGGCGTGTTTTTTATTAAAAGTTTCCGCATACAGTCCATGGCCATCATGCTTCTGTGCATGTTTGGATTTGCACTGGAGGCATTTATCAACGGACATTTTCTGGTAAAGATTTTTGATAATTATATTCCGGCTGATACAGATACCCAGGATACAGACCTTCAGAACGAAAACTCTGCTGAAACTTCATCAGCAGAAATGATCACACAGTATGACCAAATGGGGAGAAAAACCATACCACTCTCTGGACTATATGCTGAGAGAGCGGTTTGGAGAAAAGGTTTATAAGGTCACGCTAAATGGCGGCATGTCCTGTCCCAACAGGGACGGTAAGATTGGAACCCGCGGCTGCATCTTCTGCAGCGCAGGAGGAAGCGGAGATTTCGCTGCAGATGCCGCACTTTCCATCACTGACCAGATAGAAAGCCAGATCAGTATCCTTTCACAGAAACGTCCGATTCATAAATATATTGCCTATTTCCAGGCGTACACAAATACCTACGCACCTGTGGAATATCTGGAGAAAATTTTTACAGAAGCAATCTCTCATCCAAAGATAGTTGCTCTTTCCATCGGCACCAGACCAGACTGCCTCAGTCCTGAGATTGTGACACTTTTGTCCCGGTTAAATAAACAGAAACCTGTCTGGATTGAACTTGGACTTCAGACAATTCATGAGTCCACTGCCAGGTATATCCGAAGGGGATATCCTCTCTGCGTTTTTGATGATGCCGTAAAACGCCTGCGAAAAGAAAATATCGAAGTAATCGTGCATACAATTCTCGGATTACCCGGTGAAAACACAGCAGATATTCTGGAAACTATGGAATACCTCAACCATATGGATATTCAGGGAATCAAACTGCAGTTACTTCATGTGCTTCGCGGCACTGATCTGGCAGCAGATTACGAGAAAGGACTGTTTCAGACTTACGAACGGGATGAATACATCTCTCTCCTTATAAACTGTCTGGAACATCTCAGACCGGATATGGTTATACACCGTATCACAGGCGACGGCCCCAAAGATCTGCTGATCGCACCACTGTGGGCAAGCCGTAAACGTGAGGTATTAAATATGCTGCATCACAGGATGAAAGAAGAACAAAGCTACCAGGGAAGACTGTTTTCGCACTAAAAGATTCTCTGCTACTCTATGCAAAGGAGGGATAAAATGGCAACACCATTCACAGTTTACAAATTAATCGTATTATACATGCTTCAGAATACCGAAAATACCCTGACAAATTCGCAGATTTCGGAATTTATCCTGGACCGGGAATATACAAACTATTTCCATCTCCAGCAGGCAATCTCAGACTGGTAGAGGCAGAACTGATCACCATGGACACCCGTTCCAATGTCTCCCATTACCGGATTACCGAAGATGGCATAAAGACTCTCTCCTTTTTCCAGAAAGATCTCTCTCCTGAGATCAAACAGGAAGTCAGAGAATACCTGAAATCTACCGGCTTCAAAGCCCAGGAGCGAATCGTCACTCCTGCCGATTATTACATCACCAAACAGGGAACCTATTCTGTAAGATGCCAGCTCATCGAAAAGGGCAACTCCCTCATCGACCTGAACATCGCAGCTCCTAACCTTGAGGCAGCACAGTCGATCTGTAAAAAATGGTCCACACATTACCAGGAAATATACGGTAAAATAATGGAAGAGCTCTTATAATGCTCTTCCTTTTTATTTCCTAATCTTTACAAAAAAACAGGGATACGTTATACTAAAACAAATATACGTTCTATAGCACTCCTCGTAAATAATGTATATTGATTAAGAGACTTGCTATAATTTGTCAGAAATGTTTTATGTTACTATAAACACGAAATGAAATGTGACTGTTTTATCATCAGATTCTATGGAGAAAAAACTATGGATTTATTTGAATACGCCAAATCAAAAACCCTGGACCAGGAATCCCCTCTGGCATCCAGACTACGCCCCACAACTCTGGATGAAGTTGTAGGACAGCAACACATCATCGGAAAAAACACCTTATTATACAGGGCTATCAAAGCTGACAAACTGACCTCCGTCATCTTCTACGGCCCTCCCGGAACCGGCAAGACCACCCTGGCAAAAGTAATCGCCAACACTACCAGTGCAGAATTCACCCAGATCAATGCCACTGTAGCAGGCAAAAAAGATATGGAAGCAGTTGTAAAAGAAGCCCAGCAAAACCTGGGTATGTACGGCAAAAAAACAATCCTCTTCATAGACGAGATCCACCGCTTCAACAAAGGCCAGCAGGACTATCTCCTCCCATTCGTAGAAGACGGAACCATCATCCTCATCGGTGCCACAACAGAGAATCCATACTTCGAAGTCAACGCTGCTTTAATCTCACGTTCCATCATCTTCGAACTGAAATCCCTGGAGATCTCCGAAGTCAAAGAACTCATCCTTCGCGCAGTCAACGACAAAACAAAAGGAATGGGAAACTATAAAGCCCGGATAGATGAAGACGCCCTCGACTTCCTTGCAGACATGGCAGGCGGCGACGCCAGAAATGCCCTCAATGCCATCGAACTGGGCATCCTCACTACCCCCCGTAGCGAAGACGGTCTCATCCACATCACCCTGGATGTGGCATCTCAGTGCATCCAGAAACGCGTCGTCCGCTACGACAAAAACGGAGACAACCACTACGACATCATCTCCGCCTTCATCAAAAGCATGCGTGGCTCAGACCCTGACGCAGCAGTCTACTACCTTGCAAAAATGCTCTACGCCGGAGAAGACGTCAAATTCATAGCCCGAAGAATCATGATCCTCGCCTCCGAAGACATCGGAAACGCCGATCCACAGGCCCTCTGCGTAGCAGTCGCCGCAGCCCAGGCAGTAGAACGCGTAGGAATGCCCGAGTCCCAGATCATCCTCTCCCAGGCAGTCACCTACATGGCCTGCGCCCCCAAAAGCAACTCCGCAGTCAACGCCATCTTCGCTGCCATGGACTCCGTCAAACGCACAAAAACCACAGTCCCGCCACACCTCCAGGACGCCCACTACGGCGGCCACGAAAAACTGGGCCACGGCATCGGTTACGAATACGCCCACGACTACCCAAACCACTACGTACACCAACAATACCTCCCCACCGAAATCCAGGGAGAACACTTCTACGAACTCTCAGAAATGGGCTACGAGAAAACCTTAAAAGAATACCAGAACAAAATCAAATCCCAGTCTTAATCCAAAAAGGGCAGTCTCCAAAGAGAGACTGCCTTTTCATCATTTAATTCCCATAACGTTCATCTGCGCCAAAATCGCATCCACACACTTCTCAAATCCAAGCTTTCCTGCATTCAGACACAGATCATAATTCGTCGCATCACTCCAGTCCCCACCGGCAAATTTACGATAATAATCCTGCTTTCTCTTATCATCTACGAAGAAACTTCTCAATCTCCTCATCACTGCCGCTGATCTTCTCTCTGGACTTCTCCACACGAAACTCCCAGGGTGCATGAACAAACACTCTCAAAGTATTCGGTCTGTCCTTAAACACATAATTCACACAACGCCCAACGATCACACAGGATTCCTTCTCTGCCAGATCCGTTGCAATCTTCGCCTGATAATTAAAAATATTCTCATCAGAAACAAACCCCTTCTGATCCGGTGCGATCAGATCTCCTTTATATAACCCTGTCTTATTAAACAGAGATGCCTTCACACTGGAGCCTTCTTCCACCTGTCCAAAAAGCTTCACATCAATCCCGCTCTCATCAGAAGCCATCTGAATGATCTGCTTGTCATAGAAAGAAACTCCCAGTTTCTCTGCCAGCATCTTACCGACGGTACGTCCGCCGCTTCCATACTGTCTCGCAATGGTAATTACAAAATTCTCCATAAAATCCCTCCTGTTTACTCTCCAAGATAAGCTTTCTGAACAGATTCATCATGAAGAAGATCACTTGCCTTGCCTTCCAGTGTAATCCTTCCGGTCTCAAGGACATAAGCTCTGTCAGCGATAGAAAGAGCCTTCTTCGCATTCTGCTCAACCAGAAGAACCGTTGTGCCACTCTCACTTACCTCTTTAATGATATCAAAAATCTCATTTACAAAGATCGGTGAAAGGCCCATGGACGGCTCGTCCATCAGAATAATCTTCGGCTGGCTCATCAGCGCACGTCCCATGGCAAGCATCTGCTGCTCACCACCACTTAAGGTACCTGCAGTCTGATTCTGACGTTCCTTCAGACGCGGAAAACGTTTATATACTTTCTCAATGGTCGCATCAATCTCATTTTTATCAGATCTTGTAAAAGCACCCATCTTCAGATTCTGAAGAACAGTCATATTTGCAAACACACGTCTTCCTTCCGGAACATGTGCCATACCCATTGTTACGATCTTGTGAGGCGGAACCTTTGTGATATCCTGTCCGTCATAAATAATATGTCCTGATTTTGCCCGGAGAAGCCCTGTCACTGTATGCAGGGTAGTTGTTTTACCTGCACCGTTTGCACCGATCAGAGCAATAACTTCACCTTCATTTACAGAGAAAGAAACACCCTTCAATGCCTGAATCATTCCATAATAAACCTGTATGTCCTGTACTTCCAGTAATGCCATCTGTCTCTCCTCCTATTCTCCAAGATATGCCTTGATAACTTCCGGATCATGGAGCACATCTGAAGTCTTGCCCTGTCTCAGAACATGACCGAAGTTCAGTACAGTCAGCTCCTCACAGATACCTGAAACCAGCTTCATATCATGCTCGATCAGAAGAATGGTCATATCAAAGTTATCACGAACAAAACGGATGGTATCCATCAGTTCCTCAGTTTCATTGGGGTTCATACCTGCAGCCGGCTCATCCAGAAGAAGAAGCTTCGGCTTTGTTGCCAGTGCTCTGGCAATCTCCAGCTTTCTCTGTTTACCATAAGGAAGGTTGGATGCAAGGATATCTGCCTCTTTGTCCAGATCAAACACTTTAAGAAGCTTCATTGCTTCCTCATTCATGGTTTTCTCAACCTTAAAGTATTTCGGAGTATGTACAATACTTGTAAAAAGGTTGTATTTATCATGATTGTGAAGTCCTGCCTTTACATTGTCCAGCACACTCATCTGATGGAACAGACGGATATTCTGGAATGTTCTGGCGATTCCCGCCTTGTTGATATCAATGGTACTCTTTCCGGTGATATCCTGTCCGTCCAGATTGATGATTCCCTCGTCCGGCTTATACACACCTGTAAGAAGGTTAAAGATTGTAGTCTTACCGGCACCATTCGGACCGATCAGACCATAAAGCTGTCCTTTCTCGATGGAGACATGGAAATCATCCACTGCATGAAGACCGCCGAATGAAATATTTAAATGATTTACTTCCAGCAATGCCATAGCTTATGCCTCCTTTTTCTTAAATTTACTGAAAAGACGCTCTCTCATCTCGATTGCCTTAGGTGCCAGTTGATCAGCATCATTACGATCAGCACGATTGCATAGAACAGCATACGGTAATCACTGAGTCCACGCAGAAGCTCAGGAAGAAGGTTCAGAATCACTGCCGCAATAATAGAACCACGCATATTTCCAATTCCACCGAGAACTACGAATACCAGGAACATGATAGACATGTTATAACCGAAGTTCTTCGGAAGTGCTGTTAAAGTTGCAAGATTATGAGCATAAAGCACACCGCCGATACCGGCTAATGCTGCTGAGATTGCAAATGCTTTCAGTTTATACTTTGTGATATCAATACCAATTGATTCCGCTGCAATACGGTTATCACGGATTGCCATGATCGCACGTCCGTCTCTGGAATTGATCAGGTTCAGAACTACGAATAAAGTAACCAGGATCAGAATCACACCTATAGTAAAGGTTGACTGTCTCGGTGTACCTGTGATACCCATGGCACCACTGATGATCATTTTTCCACCAGGCTCCATTCCAAGAGACATCTGGTCTTTCATGGAAAAATGGATTCCGTTGCTGTCAATTCCTACATAAAGCACATTGATGATATTCTTAATGATCTCACCAAATGCCAGTGTTACGATAGCAAGGTAGTCACCTTTCAGACGAAGTACAGGAATACCGATCAGGAATCCAAAGATACCTGCACATACAGCTCCGATGATCAGAGCAACGAAGAAACGAAGTCCTGCATTTGTAAATGTATCCATAGTTGCCTTTGTAAATGCTGCACTGGTGAAAGCACCGATACACATAAATCCGGCATGTCCAAGACTTAACTCACCCAGAATACCAACCGTCAGGTTCAGGGAAAGAGCCAGGATAATATATACACAAAGAGGCACCAGAAGACCCTGCATCAGGTTGGAAAGCAGATTCCCTGCGATCATTCCCTGTACGATCAGATATGCTGCAAGAACCATTCCGTATGTAATGAGATTGCTTTTTGTTGTTTTGTTTAATTTCTTCTTTTCCATGTCTGCCACCTCACACTTTCTCCTGAATGTTCTTACCAAGAATACCGGTAGGTTTCACAACCAGAACCACGATCAGAACACCGAATACAATGGCATCTGCCATCTGTGAAGAGATATATGCCTTACCAAAAATCTCCAGGATACCCAGAACAACACCTCCGATAAAGCTCCCGGGATAGATCCGATACCGCCAAATACAGCTGCAACGAATGCTTGATACCAGGCATAGCACCTGTATATGGTGTCAAAGACGGGTATGCAGAGCAGAGAAGCACACCTGCGATTGCTGCAAGTCCGGAACCGATTGCAAAAGTAATGGAGATTGTTTTGTTTACGTTAATACCCATTAACTGGGCAGCGCTTTATCCTCAGATACGGCAAGCATTGCCTGTCCTGTTTTTGTCTTGCTGATAAAGAGCATCAGACCTGCCATGATCAGGATACCACCGATAATGGTTACGATGGTTACACCAGTGATCACGATAGAACCACCTGCAAGTTTCAGGGATGGAAGACTGATCACGTTACTGAATGATTTGGTATCTGCTCCCCAGATCAGAAGGGCCACGTTCTGAAGCAGGTAGCTGACACCAATTGCTGTGATCAGAACAGCCAGAGGTGAAGCTGCATTACGCAGTGGTCGATACGCAACGCCTTCGATCACAACGCCCATGAGTGTACAGATGATAATGGACAGCAGGATGGCTAAAATCGGATTTAATCCCATGCCGCTGACTGCGACATAAACTACATAAGAGCCGACCATGATAACATCTCCATGAGCGAAGTTCAGCATTTTAGCGATTCCGTATACCATGGTATAACCAAGGGCGATGATCGCATATACACTTCCGAGGCTGATACCACTGATAAGATATGATATAAAACTACTCATAGAAGTCTTTCCTTTCTTATATTTAAATAATTTTATTGTGTGTAAAACTGGCAGATTTGCCTTTAGCGAAATCTGTCTTGTTTATTTTGCCAAAAGTAAATCTGTCATTAACGCATTAATGTAATAACGTATTAGGCAACAGGGCTGTCTGCATAATTCAGACAGCCCCGTTGGCATACAACCATTGTCCACTCCAGGAACAATCGCATTTTATTTCTTATGAAATCTTTTCAGTTATTTCAATTTCATTATTCCATTGCTGCGTAAGCACCATCTTTGATTTCTACAGCTTTCGGAGCTTTGTTCGGCTCACCGTCTTCTGTCCATGTGATCTCGTCACCTGTAACACCTTCAAGTGTGATCTCGGTCATGCCTTTTTCAAGTGCTGCACAGATATCTGCAACATCCATGTCTGCTTTTACATCTTCTTTTTCTGCTGCTGCTTTGACTGCGTATACTGCATCATAAGCATCTGCTGCGAACTGGTTTGGTGTGTCTTTGTAAGCATCTTTGTATGCTTTTACAAAGTTCTGGGTTTTCTCATCTGTAGAATCTGCTGCAAATGGTGTAAGAAGCATCAGCCCCTCTGCAAGAGATGTATCAAAGTTTTCTACACCAAGGATACCGTCCATACCGTCGCATCCGAAGAATTTAGTTTCAAATCCCATGCTGTCTGCCTGTGCAAGGATCAGGGAAGCTTCTGTATAATAAATCGGAAGGAATACTAATTCAGCACCACCGTCTTTTGCTTTCTGAAGCTGTACGGAGAAGTCTTTATTGTTATCAGCAGTGAATGCTTCGGAAGATACGATTTCAATACCCTGATTAGCTGCTTCTGCTGTGAAGTTCTGTGTGATACCTGATGAATATACATCAGAGCTATCGTAGATAATAGCTACTTTTGTAGCAAGTTTATGCTCTCCAATGTACTGAGCTGCTGCAGTACCCTGGTTCGGGTCAGAGAAGCATACACGGAATACGTTCGGATTAGCAACACACTCTGTTGCAGATCCGGATGGAGTAAGCTGGAACATATTGTCTGCTGCTGTTTCATTTGCTACAGCTACACAAGGTGTGGAAGTAACTGTACCAACCAGGATGTTCATTCCCCAGTCTTTTAATGCGTTGTAAGCGTTCAGGGTTTTCTCAGCATCGTTTTCATCATCTTCAAATTTGAACTCTACCTGATATCCGTTGATTCCGCCGTCTTCGTTTACTTCATTGATTGCAAGCTCTGTTGCATTCTTTACAGCCTGTCCATAGATTGCTGCTGCTCCGGTTACAGGTCCGATTCCACCGATCTTAAATGTAGCATCGTCTGCAAATACAGATACAGGTGCAACTGTTGACATTACCATTGCTGCTGCCGCAGTAACACTGATAATTTTTTTCAGGTTTTTCATAATAAAATCCTCCTTATATTTTGTCAGTCCTTTCGTCCCTCTTACGGCTCATAAGATTAGCTTCCGTTACCATTCATTCCACCTGGTACATCATTTTTGATGTTATAAATTCCGCAAGTTCATTTATTATGTAGAGGAACTGAAAAGTAACAAAAAGCCAACTGGGTTCCCAGCCGGCTTTGGCTTCCACTGACACTTTAATATGTTGCTGTTTTGAATTATATCACCATATATTTGACCATGCAAGAAAAACTTTATGGAAATTTAAGATTTTTCCGTCTTTCATGGACACTTGACCGTACCGCGCACGCAATTTTATCCCATTCATCGAAAAATGCATTAAAAAAGGTACACACAGAAACCGTAACAATTTCTATGTGTACCTCAAAATTCTGATTTAATTTATCAAATCTTATGTCTCTCTAAAACCGACAATTATGCAATTGCTTTTTTAGCAATCTCAGCAAGTGCTGTAAATCCTTCTGCATCGTTTACTGCAAGTTCAGCAAGCATCTTTCTGTTGATGTCGATGTTTGCAACTTTCAGTCCGTGCATCAGTTTGCTGTAGGATAATCCGTTCATTCTTGCTGCTGCGTTGATACGAGCGATCCAGAGCTGTCTGAACTGACGTTTCTTTTCGTCTTCTTTCCTTCCGTCGATCAGTAGGCGTCTAGCAAAGTGCTCTCATTACAGACTGTTTAGCAACTCTATACTGTTTGGAACGGGCTCCTCTGTAGCCTTTTTGCCAGTTTTAATGTACGATTTATGTTTTTTTCTTTTGCGTTTAATC
>ENA-OQCX01000558-OQCX01000558.1-human-gut-metagenome-genome-assembly--contig:-NODE-558-length-19312-cov-2.092781_pt1 | contig 19312 bp, 25 predicted proteins | sample MGYA00242762_ERZ504587 | MGnify/ENA primary metagenome ERZ504587 (study PRJEB26092, sample SAMD00036337) | human gut metagenome | host: Homo sapiens | study: EMG produced TPA metagenomics assembly of... | reverse complement strand
AAATTTCTATAAAACTACAGTATGTTTGTTAAATTAATAAGTTGTTACCAAAGGATAATTCTTAGTGCTCTACAGGAGTTGTGTTCTTCCAGTAGTCTTCAATCTCTGCTGCAAACTCAGCTCTGTCAATCTGTCCTGCGAGATATTTCTGGAAGGTTGCACCACAAATGGAAAGATGATCATCCGGAAGGTAATTGTAGTTATCAATCAGAGAGCCTTCATCTGCATATTTCTTAACAGATTTTCCAAGTGGATCGGATACTTCTTTTTCATTGTTAGAGAATGCAGGTACAAGTGCACATGTCTCAGCAATGAAGCTCTGTCCTTCATCGGAATCAGCAAGCCATGTAAGGAAGTCCTTAGCTGCCTGACGCTGCTCATCACTTGTTGCATCAGAGGAATCGATCATCATGAATTTGGAACCTCCACCAACAAGCTTCTCATTGGATCCGTCATCTGTGTTCTGCGGTACTGGCATCATTCCCATATTCTCTGTATAATCATATGCATTGATTACGGACCAGTCCCAGTTTCCTCCGAACATGAATGCGATCTGTCCTTCAGCAAGCATCATCTCGGTTGTCTCACGCTCTGCAGCGATTGCAGAATCTTTTGCGTAGTTATTCTCCATCATTACATCGAAGAAGTCCATAAGAGAATTGAATTTCTCATTGTTTGCAAGGTCTGCTGTTCCTTCATAAAGAGAGGAAACAAATGCTTCTACATCTGGCTGCTGCTCGTAAACCTCAGCAAGGAAGTGAGCTGCAAGGGACCAGTCCTCTTTCATGATACCGGTAGGTGTTTCCATTCCGCCTTCTTTCAGTTTCTCAAGAAGCTCTTTAAAAGAATCAAGTGTCTTGTAATCATCCGGATTTGAATTGTCTCGCCTGTGATTTGCTTCGATTGCATCTGCATTGTAAATAACACCGCGTGCTTCAAGGCAGGTCGGGAAACCATTGATCTGTCCGTCAAACTCCGATTGCGTAATCAGTCTCATTAACCCAGCTCTGATCGCTTAAATCAATTGCATGGTCTGCTGCAAGTGAATAGATATCTTTCGGGTCTACCATAGAGATTGTATATGGATCATTCGCAGAATATCTGGTAGCCAGATGAGCAGATACTGTATCACTATTGTAATAAACCTCTACGCCAACGCCGGTCTCTTCTGCATACTGAGCAGCTAATTCTTCGAACTGGCTCTGAACCTCCATCTTGGAGTTAAAAATTGTGATGTTCACATCGTCTGCCATAACCGGTACAGATACACTTGCCATTGTTGCTGCTGCAGTTGCAACTGCAATTGCCATTGAAATACGTTTTTTCATTTTTGCTTCCTCCTGTTTTTTACGTTCTTGTTGAGACGTTTTCTTGATGATTGTATGATAGCATTGTGCTTTGAATATGTCAAGCGGTTGTCATGTTTTTCCGTGGTTTCAAAGTTATTTCGTTAGTTTTACACTATTTTAAACGCCTTATTTTATGCAATTTTACATGTGTTTTATACTGGTATGTTGCGTTATTTCAGTTTTTTCTGTTTTTTTCTTGAAATTCGCTCTTTTCAATATCGCAATCGCATATCATATTTATTATCGCACAAAACAAAGCGAACAAGTATGTTTCATACTTCCTAAATCCATCAAGCTTTTAGAGACTTGTTACGCTTTGCGCGTCAGATGCACTCTGCTTTAACAAACAGATTCCTATTGCATAAAAAATCAGCTGCTACGCAAAAACCAGAGGCAATTGCTATAACAGCTGACTTGTAATTTTCTATTCTGGAGATTTCCCGATTGTCTAAAAGAAATTCCTGTTTCTTTCAGGTTGTTCCCCTCTCAACCAGGGTAACCGGAAATACAGTCTTGGTGGGTACCACTTTTCCCTCATCAATCTGTGCAATGGCAGCAACTGCCATCTCCGCCATCTGCTCCACGGGCTGATGAATTGTCGTAAGTCCCGGCTGGTAACTGCGCAATGTTCACATCGTCAAAACCTACAATCTTCAACTGCTGCGGAACCTTGATTCCAGATCGTCACATGCCTGCAGTACGTAAGCACCAATAACATCTGAGCTGGCAAATACACCGTCCACATCAGGATTATCCACCAGTGCCTGTCTTACATATTCATAATATTCCAGAGAATCAAAAAGACGGTTATCCGTTACCATAACCACATTTTCTTCATTTCGATTCTTACAGATATCACGAAATGCAACCTCGCGGAGATCTCCTGGCATATGAATGTCAACCCCTGCACTTACTCCGCCGATAAACATCAGCTTCCTGCAGCCTTTCTCAATCAGAAGCTCCGTTGCCAGCACACCGCCCTGATAGTTATCACATTCAATCCCGGATGTCCCTTCATCCATAGAACGTTCCAATGTGATCAACGGGAAATCAAGATCTTCAAATTTCTCAGTTTCAAAACTTCCACTGCAAAGAACAACGCCGGTCACTCTTTCGCTCTTGCACATCTCAATACACTGTTCCTCACGTTCTTCTTTATACCTGGAAACAAAAAGCATGATACGATATCCCTGCTTCGCAGCCTCTCGCTCCAAACGGCTTAGTACCTTGGCAAAATAAGGATGTTCAATATTCGGCAAAATAACTCCTATCGTATTACTCTTCTGCTTTGACAGTGCGCGAGCTGTCTCATTAGGCTGATAATTCAGCTCTTTCATCACCTGATATACTTTCTCACGGGTCTTATCACTGATATATCCTCTGTTATTCAGGACTCTGGAAACTGTTCCTACCGTTAGGCCTGAGGCCTTCGCCACATCCTTAAGTGTTGCCATATATGTAAATCTCCTTTATTGCGAGCTGCAGTTTTTTTATTTCATCTTGATTTTATCACCTCGTAGTTTCTTGTGTCAACCGGTAAATACATCCTGTTTCTACATCCACCGGCATCCATGTCACTGCAGGTCATCACCACGCAGTCGATTCCAAGAAGGATCAGATAACCGCCAATAATAAAGCCCGTTGAAAACAACGCTACCCACGGCCAGATGATCATCAGACAACCAAGGGTGATTCCAAGGATATTTACAATCAAGGTAAAGTAATAGTAAAATTTTCCTGCCAGACGGACCAGAGGGATGTGGGTCAATCTGGAAACAGAATGAGCGATGAACCAGATTGGGAGAAGCAGGGTCATGATCAGCTCTCCGGCATTTGGGTACATCAGAAGCATTAGTCCGGCAAGGAGACTTAAAATTCCAGTCACCAGAGCAATGGTAGGTCCGAAGCCGATATAGCGCTCTGTTTTTGCATAAAATACAATATCTGAAATTCCGGTGATTACAGCAAGAAAACCATACGCAAAGATAATTCCGCGGAGCATGCCGCCCGGATTACACAACGTATAAATCCCAAGAAGGATCAGCAGGATTCCCTCAATGAGTTCCAGCCAGCCATAACGTGAACGTCTTCTCATTTTTCCTCACTCTCCTCTTTGTTATTTAAAATTTTCATAAACTCTTCGCCAGTTATCGTTTCTTTTTCATAAAGGAACATAGCCAGTTCATCCAGTTTTTTACGGTTGTCTGTCAGGATCTTTTTGGCTTTTTCATGTTCTCGCTTTACTAATTCTACGACCTTCTCATCGATTTCCTTCTGGGTATCTGCAGAGCAGGAAAGGGATGCATCGCCGCCAAGGTACTGGTTGGAAACGGTTTCCATAGCCACCATGTCGAACTCGTCGGTCATTCCGTAGCGAGTGATCATAGCTCTGGCAATCTTGGTTGCCTGCTCGATATCGTTGGAAGCGCCTGTGGTGATCTCGCCAAACACGATTTCTTCTGCAGCACGTCCGCCGGTGAAGGTTGCAATCTTATTTTCCAGTTCTTTCTTTGTCATCAGATACTTGTCACCAGTTTCTACCTGCATGGTATAGCCGAGTGCACCAGAAGTACGCGGAATAATAGTAATCTTCTGAACAGGAGCGGAATGGTTCTGAAGGCTGCCACCAAGGCATGTCCGATTTCGTGATAGGAAACCACTTTTTTCTCCTGGTCAGAGAGAACTGCGTTTTTCTTCTGGTAACCAGCGATTACCACTTCAATGCTCTCTTCCAGGTCTGCTTCTGTAACGATTGTACGTCCGTCACGGACTGCACGAAGTGCTGCTTCGTTTACAATATTTGCCAGCTCGGCTCCGGATGCACCAGATGCCATACGTGCGATGGTGTGAAAATCCACATCATCGGATGCTTTGATTTTTTCTTGCATGAACCTTCAGAATTGCTTCACGTCCTGCAAGATCGGGAAGCTCAACTGGTACGCGGCGGTCGAAACGTCCTGGACGGGTAAGTGCGGGTCAAGGGATTCCGGGCGGTTGGTAGCTGCCAGAATGATAACCCCATTGTTGCCTTCGAAACCATCCATCTCTGTAAGCAGCTGGTTCAGTGTCTGCTCACGCTCATCGTTACCACCAACCTGGCCATCACGTTTTTTACCGATGGCATCGATCTCATCAATGAATACGATACATGGGGCTTTCTCTTTCGCCTGCTTAAAAAGATCACGAACTTTGGAAGCACCCATACCTACAAACATTTCTACGAATTCAGAGCCGGACATGGAAAAGAATGGGACATTCGCTTCTCCGGCAACGGCTTTGGCAAGCATTGTTTTACCGGTACCTGGAGGGCCTACAAGGAGAACGCCTTTCGGCATGGAGGCTCCCACGTCTGTGTATTTCTTTGGGTTATGAAGGTAATCTACAATCTCTGCAAGGTTTTCCTTGGCTTCATCCTCTCCGGCTACATCTGAGAAACGGATTCCTTCACTGGACTGAACGTAAACCTTTGCATTGCTTTTTCCCATGCCAAATGCCATGGAGTTTTTGCCTCCAGCCTGTTCCATCAGCTTCTTCGCCATATAATTTCCAAGAACTATGAAAATGATCAGCGGCAGTAGTCCGGTTACCAGGAAGCTGAGAATCGGGGAGGTCTGCTGGTCGATGTCCTTAGTAAAGGTGGCACCGCACTCATACAGGCGGTCAGTGAGATCCGGGTCATTCATAAGACCGGTTTGGTAAATTTTTTCATTGTTCTTGTCGGTAAAGACGATCTGGTTATCTTCCACTTCTACTTTACCGATGTTTTTGTCATTGATCATGCTCATGAAGGTACCGTAATCGGTTTCTTCTACCTGATGCTCCATCAAGATTGGGGAAACCACCAGATTAAAGACGATCAGCACCAGAAGCACAATGCCGTAATAGTAGATCAACGGCTTTTTTGGGGTTTTTACTTCTTTCATGGTTGTAGTCCTTTCTTATGTAAACTAACTTTGTATTGACTTTTTTGTCAAAGCTTTTCCGCATCATTGCTTTGTCTGACAGACTATTGTCCACTTGCTTACGAAACGGACATGTCACCTATAATCGACTGCCAACAATACAGTATATAAAAAATCAGACACGCCATTATGCCTGTTACTGCTCTTCTGCCTCTTTCTTCTCTTCCAGACGCTGGGCTTCAATAGCCTGCAGCGATACCAGAAGTGCCCGGTTTACTGCCTGCATTGCAAAATCAAGGGCGTATTCTGCGGTGAGGATTTTCTCCTCCGTTCCTGGGAGCACATTTCCAAATATTGGCTCCTTATTTTTCAAATTTATGTTTTCTGCCTCCAGCACTTTTCCAACTGCTGCCTCCACCTGGTCGTAGACGCCTGCCAGCTTCATTACACAGTCTGTCTTGGAATGGCGAAGTCTGTTTTCCAAAGTGATACGGCTTTCCTGACATTCCTGTCGAAGATTCTGGATCTGTTGGTGGAGTCTTTCCGTATCCATACTCTCCGCCAGCTGAATCCGACTGTGGGTCTGTTCCAGTTTTTTATCCAGCTCGTACATTTTTACGGATAATTTCATGTGCCATATATGGTTCCCTCCTCTCCTTGCGGATTACGTTATCATTTCCGTTCTTTCTCAAACAGGCTCTAGCGCATGTTTGAAAAAGGCTTTCTGCAAAACGTGCGTCACAATCGCACTCCGTAATCCTGATGATTTTATTCTAGTACAAGCAGAAGAAAGTGTCGATAGCCAAAAATTTCACCGTGTATAGACAAAACGGCAAAGTGTAAAGATACACCTTGCCCGTTTGATCTCTTATTTAGTTCCCTCCATGTATTTGCATCCGGCCTCTGGATTCTATTCCCAGTCAGTCTCCGCCTCCGTCAATTTCACTTTCAAAACTGCTTCAAGGTCAATAAACGCAGGAATAAAACTGTCACGAATAAACAGGAGCATTCATCAATTCGCATCTTCGTTATATTATATAAACAGATGTATTTCTTTTTTTCAGCATAAGCAGCCATACAGCAGAGTCATTTACAAATCCCAATCTGTATCCCAGCTGTAAGATTTCTCTGGGAGAACACGTCTCCGCGCCAGCTGCGCCATGAAGCTTCAATACTTCCTGTAATGCTTTCCATGCAAGTTCAAAAGTAAGATTAAATTGTCCAATTACACCTGTTCTGTATATTTCATTATTCTCAGCAAGTTTAAAATCAGCATTTTTCAGCACAGAAAGACAGTTAGAAAAATTATCAAGTTTTTTCATAGATTACAACCCTTTCTGGAAGATCATAGCCCATACTTTGCCGCCTCCATTTCCTGTAAATACAGTCAAACGATATTTTATAGTTCTTCTGGAGCATTCTTTCCCATCATAATCAAATAGACTTCGTGTACGATCATATCCAGATTCTTCGTATCCTCCGGTGTCCAGTCCTGGAAAATACCAAAGATAGCATGGCTATGGTAACGGAGGATCAACTTCAGTTCCTGGCGGCTGTAGTTCCGGTACAAATTTTCTTCCTCCACAATGCTCTCAAACAACTCGCAGGTTCCTTGCATAAGGGTTTGTTCCAGTTCTTTTCCATAATTACTTTCTATTCCTTTTCGCACTTCGGGTATAGCATTGATGGCAAAAACAAACAGATACTTCAGCGCTGCTTCTGCGCCACCCTGCTCTTTGCACGCCTCCAGCAGCCGCCTGGTTCCCTGCTTTATGCTCCACTGAATCATATCCGGTATTCCTTCGAAATGGTAGTAAAATGCCTGCCTGGTGATCTGGCACTCTTCCACAATATCCTTTACTGTAAGCTTCTTTACTTTTTTCTCCAGAACCAGCTTACGGGCTGCTTCTGTGATGATTTCTTTCATGTCCATATACTGTGGTTCTCTTTCCTTTATCCGGTGTTGAATCATAAACAGTCTCTAATTCTTATACCTTAATAGCTACATGCAAATCATATTATCGGCAACAACGACTAACTACAGCTCATACAATTTCACAGGTTATATATCTTTAACAATTTTCCTATGACGCTTATACCCACTGCATTTTCCAATAATGCTTATATTCATACTTTGAGTTTCTAATTTGACTCTTCTGAATCTGCAATATTTTCCTCATCTACAGTATCTTGTTTCTCTGGTACCACTGCATCTTCTCGCACCTGCATAGCGGCTCTCTCACGAATGCTCTTCTTCGGGGCAGCCGGTTGAGATTGCTGGGAGGATTTCTTCCTGGCTGGGTCTACTGCAAATTTGCGTTCCGGATCAGCTTGGCAACTTTGCCTAAACGGGTGGCACCCCAAAGTAAAAACAGCGGAAGTACAATGGCTGTAAAAAGAAGCCCCAGATTCATCAATCCGGTAAAAAACAGAATTACCTGCATGACAATCTCTGTTATAAGAAGCGATATGGCCAGTTTCACAGAAAATCTGCTCTTATCTACTCTGTTGGAATTTCTTACAGATAGAAATCCAACTACAGCTTCCCAGATTCCTACTGCAATAAAACAAATACCAATCCCTTTCAGAAGTCCACTTCCCACTCCGGCATTCTCAAGAAGTTCTACATACTCTGCAGTTCCTTTATCTGCTTCCAGAGCTGTCATAAAGAAATTGATTCCATACATGATCGTGGAGGTAATGGCTGAAAACATCAGGAAAATACCACCAAACATCAGACACATCTTGCCATTCATCGCCTGCCGTGTCACCTTCATCTGCTCAAATTGATCCATAATCAAACCTGCCTCTCTTTTTTGCGAACCGACAAAAACACAATTTTAATATTAGTCTAACATATCACTTTTCGTTTTTCAATGTACAGGTTCCTGTTCATGTAACAAACATTATGGGTTACGATTCTCGATCTTCGCAGAAACACGCTCTAGAGCGTGTTTGAAAAAGGCTTTCTGCAAGATGTGCGTCACAATTTGTGGGAGATTTTGTCCGGATGAGGGCGCCGTAGCGGGCTACGCAACCGATTCGGGCAACTCCCGCAAAGTGGGGCGTGCAGATTGCGGGAATGATTTTTCAAACAGGCTCTAGCTTAATAATTACCTTTACTTTCCAGATTCAGCTTTATATAATGTATTAGAGTGTGTTTGACGCACAAGTTACATGTGAAAGGCAGGTTTTACCAATGAACTGCAATAAAAAAGAGCTTTTACTTTATGCCGTTACTGACCGCAGCTGGTTAAATGGCAGAACTTATATAACCAGGTCGAAGAAGCCTTAAAAGGTGGGGCTACCTTCATTCAGCTACGCGAAAAAACTCTGGATACAGATAGTTTTCGCAAAGAAGCTGCGGAAATCAAAGAGTTATGTGCGCGCTATCATGTACCATTCGTGATCAATGACAATGTAGAAATTGCAAAAGAAATCAATGCCGATGGCGTTCATGTAGGCAGGAGGATATGGCTGCTGGTAATGCCAGAGCCATCCTCGGTTCTGACAAAATCATCGGCGTTTCTGCGCATACAGTTGAAGAGGCTGTTCTTGCTGAAAAAAATGGCGCAGATTATCTGGGAGTAGGTGCCGCATTCCAAACCGGAACCAAAAAAGATGCCGGCAATATCAGCCATGAAACTATAAAACAAATATGTGAGGCTGTAAATATTCCTGTTATTGCTATCGGTGGAATTACACATGACAATGTAATGGAGCTGGCTGGAAGCGGTATCTGCGGAATTGCAGTTGTAAGTGCCATCTTTGCAGCTGAAGATATTACAAAAGCAACCAGAGAGCTTAAAGAGCTTACTCTCAAAATGAAAGATTCTACTTGTATTTCCAAAGACAATGCATCTTCCAGGAAAGGAATTTCATGTTAAGGGGTGCCATCTGGGATCTGGATGGTACGATTCTGGATTCTATGTCAGCCTGGGATCATGTAGGCGAAAATTACCTGCGAAGCCAGGGAATTGAACCTGAACCGGATCTGGATGAAGCAATCGCCACTATGAGTCTCCACCAGGCAGCTGACTATTTTATTGAGCACTATGGTGTAAAACAGACCCGAGATGAATTGATCAAGAGTGCTGTAGCAATTGTAGATGATTTCTACCGCTATGAAGCTCAGCTGAAGCCTCATCTGAAAGAATTTCTGGCTCAGCTTCATGAGACTGGAGTCAAAATGTGTATTGCCACTGCTACAGAGCGCTCCCTCGTGGAAGCTGCCCTGGCACGTTGCAGAGTGCTTGACTATTTCAGCGAAATCTTTACCTGCTCCTCTGTGGGTGCCGGAAAGGACGAACCAACCATTTATCGGGAAGCCTTGAAATTTCTTGGTACTGACCGAACCAATACCATGGTCTTTGAAGATTCTCTTCATGCCCTTACTACAGCTAAGAAAGATGGCTTCTATACCACTGCTGTGTACGACTCTCATGAAGAAAATCAAGAGGAAATACAGCGTCTGGCAAACTGTCGGATTCATGATTACGGTGAGTCGGAAGAGTTTATTAATTTTACAAAAAATCTATAGAACTTTTTATTTGTCGGGAAGCTTAATTGCTTCCCGATATTCTTTATTCAACCAAGTATCTACTACATTGACGCAGGATGATTTCTTCATATGCAAGGCGGAGGAAGGAGGCGTAGCGGTGGCTACGGCGACCGACGACAACGCAGCAGATGAAAATCAGACAAGTCAATATGGCAGTTACTTAATATTCGATGTACTAGCTTATCTGCCACTTCACATGACTTCCCTTCTCGTCTTTGCTGACGATCAGCTGATCTTCAATCTCCTGCTTCAGCTCGGTCACATGAGAAATAATTCCAATCAGCTTGCTTCCTCCTGCCAGTTCCTGAAGAACCTTTACCGCCTGTTCTCTGGAATGCTCATCAAGGGAACCAAAGCCTTCATCCACAAACATTACATCAAGATGTATCGCTGCAGAGCTCTCCTGGATCTGATCTGCCATTCCAAGTGCCAATGCCAGGGCTGCCATAAAGGATTCTCCTCCGGAAAGGTACGGACTTCACGCTCTTTGCCGGTAACATTAGAATATACCATAAGATCCAGACCACGATTCTTGCCTTTCCCCGCATTCTCCTCGTCTACCATACGAAGTTCAAACTGTCCGGCAGACATATTCGCAAAGCGGCGATTGGCCGCATAAAGAATCTTCTCCAGGTAATATCTCTGCACATAGGTTTCAAGATCCATACGGTTTCCGGACATATTTCCAGACAACAGCTTATAAAGAGTTTCCAGCTTGGTATGCTTTTCAATGATTTTACCTCGCTTCTCCATCTGAGGGCTAAGAATATCATATGCCTCTTTATCAGCTTTATACTGTTCTTTATAAAGTTCCAGTTTCGTCTGAGTCTGAAGCCGTACTTTCTCAGCTTCCTCCATCTGGGACTTGGCAGCTTCCATATCCGGCTTGCTCCTGCCATCTATGGCTTTTCCAGCTGTTTCTGCAGTGGTCTGTGCGGCAGTTTTTTTCGCTGCCAGCTGTCTGCTTCTTTTTGCAAAAGCTCCGCTGTTTCACGGGTATAGTTCTCTGCTATGTCCGCCCATTCTGCCTCTGTCATATTTTTCTCATTCATCAAAGTCTGATAAAAGGCCTGCCGCTCCTGGTAAAGCTTCTGGTGATCTGGAAGTTCCCCTTCAAATCGTTTAATCAAGCTGGTACAGTTAACCAGCTCTTCAGAAGACGCTTTTTCTTTCTTTTCAGCTTCCTTGGAAGCAGCTTCTGCAGCTTTCCATTTTCCTTTTGCCTGGTTAAACTCTGTCATAGCCGCCTCTTCTGATGGATATTCCCGGGAATCATTCAACTGCTTCAGAAGAGCTTCTGCGCTCTTAGCTGACGCTGCTGCCTCAGTCAGCTTTTGTCCGCATTCCTCTACGGCAGTTTTTCCTGATTTCTTCCGCTCTTCTACCTGTCCCAGAGCATCCTGAAGATTACGCAATGTTTTCTGGGCTGTATTAAGTCTTGTACCCTCTTCCTGTAATAAAGTTTTCCAGGTTCCAAGAAGTGTCTGTATCTGCTTCAGCAAGGCATTCCAATTACACTCTTTATCCGCCATCTGATCCTGGGCTGCACCAGGGACTTCTGAATTTCTGCTCTCCTGGAAATTTTTTATATTGTCTCCCAAAGAATCAAATACTTCCAGCATTCCTGCTTCCGGGAACTGCTCATGATCATTTAAAATACGCGTGCACAGCTTCCTTCCTGTCTCTTCCAAAAGTCGTTCTTTTTCTGCAACTATATCCACAGCTGACCTTGCTTCACCGGCAGACTGTTCCTGCCTGTTTCGAAGCTCAGAAACTTCTTTTTCTGCCAGTTCCAATTGCTCACGGGTGAGATCTCTATGAAGGTAGAAGCTATGCATGGATTCGGATGTTCTATTGCACCGCATACAGGACACGGTTTCCCTGGCTGAAGCTCGCGCGCCAGAAAACCAGCCTGCTCATCCAGAAAAATTCTCCGCATAGACTCATATTCCTGACTCTTTGCGTCATATCTGGTTCTATTCTTCTGGTATGTCTCTCGTGCTTTCTTCGCCAGTTTTTTCTGTGTTTCTACACCTTTAAGAAGATCTTCCGTTTCTTGTACTTCAATGCCAAGTACTTCCAGTTCCTGATTTTTCCCTTTCCAGACAGCAATTTTCTCATTAGTGTCGGTCAGCTTCTCTGACTGAGCCCTCCAGTCTGCTTCCTGCTTCTCCATTTTCTCCAGATCTTCTCTGGCTTTGCGGTCTGCGGCCTGCGCTGCGGTCAGATTTTGCTGGCTGGTCTTTACACTTTTTTCTGCTTCCTTGATCTGCTTAAGGAGCTTCACTTCTTTATTCACGCGCTCATAAATAGTGGTGTACGCCTTAAGCTCCTTCTCTGCCGTTTCTTTCACCGCCTTCGCTGTCTGAATGACAGATTGTGACTGTTCTTTTTAATAAAGGAGCTCGTTCCTGCTGCTCCTTTAAGGCACTCTCACATGTCTGCATATTACGCAAGGCATCCTGACAGCGTGCGTATTCGCCTTTTATTTCGTATGCTTTCTTAATTTTCTCTGACAGAATGGTCTTTTCCCCTATTTGTGCTTCCACTTTCCCACATTCAGAAAGCTGAACCTCAGCGTTTTCCAGCTGCGCATATAAATTCGTCAGCTGAATGGAACTGTTGTAGATATCCCTTTTTTCGTCGCGGAGTTTGATGCGGATTGTAATTCTTTCGAGGTAAAATTCACACTTTTCTCCAGTGTTCTGCATAACTCGCCCAGATGATCCAGAAAGCAATCCATCACTACAATTTCCCCATTCAAAACCTGCTTTTTTAGCCCTTCTATTTCCTGCCACTGGTCATATTCCTGGGGAATTACCACATGGGCAGCTTCAGTCTGACATGCAGTTTTGATCTGGGCAATCTCTTTTTCCAGGGAACGCTTGCGATTCATCAGCTCGTCCACAATATTCTGGTATAATTCAGTGTTAAACAGCTTCCGGAAGATGACTTTCTTATCATCAGATTTTGCACGAAGAAGCTCCATAAATTCTCCCTGAGCGATCATGCAACCTGCATAAACTGGCTTTTGGTAAGACCGAGGATCTCCCCCAGCTTGCTGTCAGCTTCCTTCTGTGGATATTCGGTACCATCTGGCATGATCAGGCTGACAGCCCCCGGTACTTCACGACTTCCTGTATTTTTCCCCGCCCCTCTTGTCAGAAGCTTCAGATGTCTGGGAACACGGCGGACAGTATACAGCAGGCTATTTTCTCCTGTCCCTTCGGAAAAAACAAGCTCTACAAATGGTTCAACGTTCAACTCTGCATACTGGCTTTGCAGTACAACACCATCTTTCTTGTTTGTACTGGAGCTGGCTTCACCGTAAAGAGCAAATACAAGGGCATCAAATATAGTTGTTTTTCCTGCTCCGGTGTCTCCGGTCACAAGAAACAGATTCTGATTCGGCTCCTGAAAATCGATCTGTGTCAGTTTTCCGTAGGAACCAAACGCCTGCATGATAAGTTTCACAGGTCTCATTTCGCCACCTCCTGTACTGTATTGATACCTCCTGAAGAATTTCCTGCTCTTCCGCATCTGCATTTCCGAGGAACTGGCAGCAAAGTTCAAATGGATTCAATTCACGCTCACTGTCTGCATGTCTGGTATAATCAGCCTGCCGCACAGTCTCACGGCGTATCTCTAAAAGCCCTGGAAAAGCCAGGCGCAGACGATCCTGCATATCAATTACGTCCAGATCCACCTTATCCGTAAGAATTACTGTCACATAATCTTTACAGCGCTGTGCCAGAACACTCTCTAAATCTCCCTTGATCACTTTTATCTGGCGCAGCGGTTCCAGTGGAATTACTTCTGTAGTGATTTCGCCCTTTTGTTTTATGTCAACCATTATAATTCCTTTATTCTGACCTGCTTCACTTACAGAGCATGCCAGCGGCGTTCCACAATAGCGATAAAACTCGCCGCCTGCTTTCATTGGCTTATGAATATGTCCCAGTGCCGCATAGTCAAATTTCTGCAGAATATCGGCTGACACCTGGTCAATATTTCCTACTGTCCGGATCTCAGAGTCCATTCGTTCAATTTCTTCTGCATTCTCCCCCATGGGCAGATAGAATTGATGGCTGACCAGAACGTTTCTCTGGTCTATGTTGACCTGTTCACGTTCTATCAGTCTGTGGATCGTATCATTGTAAGAAGATATTTCCATTCTCGTCTGTACCAGTGATCAGCTTCACCATGGAAGGCTTCACAAAGGGAAGCAAATAAAAATTCACCGGACCATATTCATCCTGGAGTACCACTTTCTCAATATGATCTTCTTCTGTCTGAGGCGGTATTCCGATCATATAAATTTTCTGACGGTCAAGCACACTCCGAAAACAGTTCACACGAGGTGCACTGTCGTGATTTCCACTGATCATCATAATTACAGAATCCGAAACTGCATTTCGCAGCTTTCCGATAAAATGATCAAACACCTCCACTGCTTCTGCAGACGGAACTGCTTTGTCATAGATGTCCCCTGCGATCACGATCGCATCAGGTACTTTCTCTGCGGCCTTCTGAATTATTTGATCCAGTATATATTCCTGATCTTCTCTGAGATCACGATTGATTAATTTCAAGCCAATGTGTAAATCTGATAAGTGAAATATTCTCATAAACCGTTCCCCATTCTTATCTTCTCAAAATTCCAGTTAAACTATATATTTCATATACCTTAATATTACCGATTGCATATATAAAACCAACTTCATAGCCCTATACATTTCTGTTATATTCTCTCTCAATCCATGCCATCAACACATCTACTATGTATTCCTGCTGCTCTTCTGTGAGCCGCACTCCTGCTGGAATTCTATGCCACTTATACAAGCATCCCCGACAGCAGCAGCCAGTAGCATGCTGAGCCAGGAATACAGGGTGCCCGCGCATTGGAGTCTGTTTGCCATCATTGGGAATCTGAGCCGGAGCCAGACGTGTTCGCACAAAATCTGAGGCATGACTGCGGATGGTATCCATTCCTTTCTCCCGGATATACTGTATATCCTTATCCTTCAGATGAAAACGACTGCGAAAATTCGAGCGGGACAGGCGGGCAAACAGATCACAAAACTGGTCCTGTTCCGGATCATATTTTCGCAAATACTTCTCATATCCATTCAATATTTCTGCAATTTTCAAATTAAGCTCTGAACCATTATACGTATAGTTCTCATCCTCTAAACGAAAATAGAAATCTATATTAACTTTCAGCTTATTGTTTCCACGCTTTATTCCTCTGCCGCTATTTCTGAAGTTACTACTATTCGTCGTATTATTAATTCCTTCATTTTTTTCATTTGTTCCACCGCCTTCTTCCTGCACCAGAAATTTCACCTGCGCTGCATGCCTCTTCAGAAGAGGAATAATGCAAAAAATACAGCCCGGTCCTCTTCCATATGAAGATACCCCAATACCTGTTTGTCTTTATTCATAAGCTGAATCTGATTCCCATGGAAAGCTTTTGGAAACAGATATTCGCCAGACTGCAAACTTGCTATAAGCCTGCCTTCCGGGGATGCGGCTTCTGCCGCCAGAAATGCTTTAACCCGATAAATTCTCTGACCTTTTCTATCTGTGCTCTCTGGTTTCATCAGGGAATCCAGAACCAGCAATGGGTTCACATATTGCATAGAAAGATATTCAAACAGCTTCGCCTGGATGCGAAAACGGTATTCCTTCAAATCTGGTACAGAAGATAAGTCTTCTGCGTTTACGGCATTCTCCGTTCTCTCAAGGAGGGCTGCGGCTGCATGACGAATACTGGTAAGAAAAAGCGCGAAATCCTCTTCCTCCGGATCCCACATATATTTTCCACAGGCAGCCTGATAATACAGTTTCCCCTGAGCTTCCTTTCGTTCTTCTTCAGAAAGATTCATACTATAGTGCAGATAAATATTCCTTGGTATAAAAGCAGCCTCGTTCCATTCACCAGACCATTCCTGATGCTGTTCCCTCTTCCCAGATTTATGATTGTCTGCGCCATGAGCCTCTGTTCCATAAACTTCCGTTCCATATACGTTCTGCATTTCCCGGCTATCGCTCTGGCTCAGTATCCGATACGCTTCATTTATCTCCTGTGCACGCTGAATATGAGCTTCCCTTACTTCATTCAATGAGTCCGGATGAAAACGGCTGATCATCTTATGATATTTTCGCTTAATTTCTCTTTCATCATCTTCTGGGACAATCCCCAGAAGTTCTATTGCATCTTGTGTATTCATTATATATTCCCGATATTTTTATTTCGTTTTTGTCTTCATATTCTTTCAGTATACATTATTTCAAGTAAAAGGGCTATAAATTTCCAATTTAACTTACTCTGAGTAGATGTCATTCTAAATGGGAATCGGTTAGATATTGTTATGATTTATGGCTGGGAAACTAGTTTCCCAGCCATTTTTTTCTGATGTGTCTTGTTATAATTTTATCGGATGTGTTTCGAAAATCTTTCGTTTTCTTATTGATCTTAGGTATTTTGGTTGATCTTTAGCGGCTTATGAATCTTTAGTAATTTACAAATCTTTGGTGAAGCACAGAACTTTCGTACTTTCTAAGTTCTTTTGTATTTTCAGATTCTTTTGTGCTTTATTGCTTTCTTTCGTATTTCAGATTTCTTTAAGTGTTTTTCGTATTTCTCTTTTCGTTGATGTATCTATACTACCATATCTGTTCGCTTTTTGTCATCTGGCAAAGTGAACATATTTTCGATTGTATTTTCATCTATTTTTTATTCTATCAATATATTACATCAATACCAGCATGATAATCCCAACTATCACAAGAAGGGGAAGTGCTATGTAGATCAGACCTCCCAGAACTAATCCGATCAGGACAAGGGGAAGGAATATCAGACGAAAAAAGATTTTCGTAATTCCCCAGGTTGCGCGGAAAGCAAGTCCGATCATTTTGCCAAATATACCAAACATTAAAATGATAAATAACAGCGTCAGCATAAATTGTCACCTCGTTTTCTTTTCAAGCATTATACAATATAGTCTGCCCTTTACTGTAATCAACGACTTAATGGGGATTTTCACTTCAAATAAAAGAAAAAATTTACAAACAGCGCAAAAAGCCCCCTGCAGAATCATTCCGCAAGGGGCGATTATTCACTATACGATTATATACTTCGCTTAAGCCTTAAGCCATCATCGGCTCCAATGCCTTAGCCAGCTTCTCTTTCTCAGCTTCTGCCTCTGCAAGATCTTTACCCAGTGTAGTGTAATAAATCTTAATCTTCGGCTCTGTTCCGGATGGACGAACAACTACTGTCTCGTTATTCTCCAGTTTGTAAATGAGAACATTTGCTGCTGGAAGACCGGTCTCCTCAGGCTTCTTATAATCGGTAACCTTCACTACCTTGTAGCCTGCAATGTCTGCCGGCGGGTTGTCACGGAATTTCTGCATGATTCCTGCCATAGTGTCCATTCCGCTGAGTCCCGGGAATTCAAAGCTGTCAACCTTGTTCAGGTAGCGGCCATACTGTGCGTAAATCTCCTCAAGTCTCTGCTTCAAGGAGCTTCCAATGCTTCTGTAGTATGCAGCCATCTCGCAGATCAGCATGGATCCGATAATGGCATCCTTATCACGTACATACGGTCCTGCAAGGTATCCGTAGCTCTCTTCAAATCCGAAAATGAAACGGTCCACTTCACCAGCAGCCTCAAGCTGTGCGATCTGGTCACCGATCCACTTAAATCCGGTAAGTACGCTTCTAAGCTCTACACCGTAGTGCTCTGCAACTGCGTCTGCAAGAGGTGTGGAAACGATAGATTTCACTGCAACCGGATTCTTCGGCATTGTGCCTTTCTCGATACGACCAGCTGCAATATAGTCAAGAAGAAGAACTCCCACTTCATTACCACTTACCAGCTCATAGGAACCGTCCGGGCATTTCATGGCAATACCAACACGGTCTGCATCCGGGTCAGTAGCAAGCATAAGATCTGCTCCTGTCTCCTTGGCAAGCTTCAGTCCCTGCTCCAGAGCTGCGAAAATCTCCGGGTTCGGGTAGCTGCATGTGGTAAAATAGCCGTTCGGGTATTCCTGTTCCGGAACAATCGTTACATCTGTGATTCCGATATCCTTCAGGATCTGGGTTACCGGCACAAGTCCGGAACCATTCAGCGGGCTGTAAACCAGCTTCAGTCCTGCTGTCTTACAAAGACCTGGACGAACCTGGCGTGACTCGATTGCATCGTAAAGAGCACGTTTGCAATCGTCACCAACAAAGCGAATCAGCCTTCCTCAACGCCCTCTGCAAAGGACATGTATTTCGCGCCTGTCAGAATGTCTGTCTTCTGGATCTCATCATAAACGATAGCCGCAGCATCATCTGTCATCTGGCAGCCATCCGGGCCGTAAGCTTGTATCCATTATATTTAGCAGGGTTATGAGATGCGGTAACCATAATACCCGCGTTGCACTCATAGTAGCGTGTCGCAAAGGAAAGGCCGGTACAGGCATTAATGCATCATAAATTCTGACCTTAATGTCATTGGCAGCCAGAACTCCTGCTGCTGTTTTCGCAAATATATCACTCTTCAGACGGCTGTCGTAGCTGATTGCAACGGTCTGAGTGCCGCCCTGAGTCTTCACCCAGTTAGCAAGACCCTGTGTAGCCTGACGCACTACATAGATATTCATACGGTTGGTACCTGCTCCAAGAACTCCACGAAGTCCTGCTGTACCAAATTTCAGAGCTACTGCAAAACGATCTTTAATTTCTTCGTCGTTTCCTTCAATCTTAGATAATTCTGGTTTCAGATCTGCATCCTCGAGATCCGCTGCCATCCAGCGCTTGTACTCTTCGTTATACATTTTAACCACTCCTGCCATTATTATTCTGTTTATTTTGTCTAATATTACTACAGATATTAATAATATACCACATTTTTCTCAATACGGCAATACAACCGAGAAATTTCGACCAGACAATTTTTCTCTATTTTTCCCTGATTTCCAAACATTTTCCCTCCATTCTAATTTAGGTCTGGCACTCCTTACATTTTTACGCTATAATAGGATAAATGTGTGAAAGCAAACATAATAACTGACTTCACACGATTCCATTTATTTAAATTGAAAATAGCGACGGCAGCATATGGCCGCAGAATGGAGGAAATTATGGAAATTGTTTGCTTAGATTTAGAGGCGTACTGGTGCCGGAGATTGGATCGCCTTTGCCGAGGCTACGGGGATTCCGGAGCTGAAGAGAACGACTCGCGATGAGCCGGATTATGATAAATTAATGAAATATCGTCTGAATATCCTGAAGGAACACGGACTTGGACTGAAGGAGATCCAGGAAACCATTGCCAAAATTGATCCGATTCCGGGTGCAAAGGAATTTCTGGATAAGCTGCGTGCGCAGACCCAGGTTATCATCCTCAGCGATACCTTCTCCCAGTTTGCAGGTCCTCTTATGAAAAAGCTGGGCTACCCGACCATCTTCTGCAACTCCCTGGTTGTAGGGGAAAACGGCGAGA
>ENA-OQCX01000557-OQCX01000557.1-human-gut-metagenome-genome-assembly--contig:-NODE-557-length-19317-cov-2.200417_pt1 | contig 19317 bp, 26 predicted proteins | sample MGYA00242762_ERZ504587 | MGnify/ENA primary metagenome ERZ504587 (study PRJEB26092, sample SAMD00036337) | human gut metagenome | host: Homo sapiens | study: EMG produced TPA metagenomics assembly of... | reverse complement strand
AATCTACAACGCTCAGGTCTATGCAAAACACCGGTGCCGGAACGTACGAGAAGGCAGTTGATATGGCGACCAAGGATTTTCTTTCTGCCGGCTGAACTGTATCGAGTATAAAAACGGTGCAAGGCATACGCTGGCAGATTATGCAGATATGGCGATCCGTACAGCAAGCAAACGAGCTATCTGAGAAGAGAGGGCGAAAAGCGTCAGGAATGGGGCATACATACTGTTATCGTGAACAAGCGAGGAAATCCGTGCCCGAAGTGCCTGCCATTTTGCGGAAAAGTGCTGATCGATGATGTATGGAGCGGTGGCAGCCGGAAAGATGGTAGTTATCCTCTGCTGTCAAAAGCGATATCCTATGGTCTGTACCATCCAAGATGTAAGGATGGTCACACAACCTATTTTCCCGGCATTTCAACCGCAGATGATACCTGGACGAAAGAAGAACTGGAAAATATCGGTCTGGAAAACCAGCAGGAAGCCAGGCAACAGTATGCAGAGCGTCAGGGAAAGAAGTATGATCGTCTTGCAGAAAACTCACTGGATGCAGAAAATCAGAAACGTTTATGCTGCCAGACGAGAAGAGTACTACAGGCGGCGAAAAAATAAAGTGTTGCGAGATGATCCGGAATATCAGGAGCATATACGAAAACGCAGAGAGGAATACCAGAAGAAACATCCGACAAAGCAGAACACAGAGCCTCAAATTGATAAAGAGGCATTGAAACAGGAAATTACCGGTATGGATCAGCAGCAGGCTTCCTTGAATGAACAATTACAAAAAGTGAAAGAGGAAGAAAAGAGTCTTACGCAAAAGGTATACTTCGATATGAGTGGAACGGCAGAAGAGAAAGAGCAGTTAAAGGGAATGTCCGCAAAGAAAAAAGAAATCGAGGCACAGATTTCGGAGTTAAATAAGCAGATATGGAAAAAGCAGGAAGTGTACAAAAATGATGTGGAAAAGAGGCTGGTGGAAGACGGTATACTTCAAGAAGTGAAATTCTCAAAGAGGATGAAGCCGGAAACAGTAGATGAATTGGAGACCACAATACGAGAGTTGCATGACAAATATGGTATCATGCCAAAAGCAGTAAAATATAGTCCTTTGAATGTAAGAGATGCAACTGCAACATATAACTGGGTGGATGATACGATCTATATTTCGAATAACTTCAATGATTCGAAAGAATATCTGGCAAAGGTTGCGAAATCCGAAAATTCTCTGACCGAGTATAATAAACATTATGACATTATAAACAGAGCGAAAAAGAGTCTTGAAGAGGCAGAGGCGGTTCTGGCAGACAAATCGGTCAAAGGATTCGAAAGAGAAGAAGCCAGATTAAAGAAAGTTCAGGCTGAAATACAATTAAATGAAAAGCGGATGGCAGTCAGAGAGAGTCTCAGCGACTGCTTTACACATGAGTATGGTCATTTTATCCACCGCCATGCAGAAACGAACTATACAACCAAAAAAGATGCTTTTGGAATGCGAGATATGGGAGGCGTTTTCTATGAGCGAGACTGGAGATATGATGTAAATAAGAATTATTCAGCTCAGGCAAAGATTGTTGCATCTGGCATCAGCCGCTATGCCGCAGAAAATCCCTATGAGACGTTTGCGGAAGGCTTCCTTGCTATGGAGAAAGGTGAGAAGATTCCAGATCAGATAGCGGAAGTAATCGAAGAAGCTAAAAAAAAGAGCAGGGGCGAAAACAGTTGCAAATGTTGTAAGTGATGATATAATCAATATATCTAAAGATCATACGTTGTATAAAGGGATTCCAAAGAATTGGAGAACGTTAAAATCCGAAGAGATAACTTTGCAGTCGGTAAATCCTAAATACGCAACAGGTGACATAGCATACAAGACGAATTGCCCTAATTGTGTTTCAGCATATGAAATGCGGAAAAGAGGATATGATGTTAACTGCGAAGCCATCAGGAAAGAATCATTATTTAAACAGAAATCCAGAAGCGGCCTGGAAAGATCCTGACATAAAAAAGGCCATCGGAAATGGGAAAAATGATATATTAAAGTCATTTGAAGAGTGGCCGGAAAACGCAAGAGCAGAAATTGCTATTGTTTGGAAAGGCAGTAACAATGGTCATGTGTTTGTAGCTGAAAAAATAAAAGGGGATGTATTGTTTTATGATGTTCAATCAGGAAGTACATTGTCAGGAGATTTTTGGGAACGAGTTGAGGAAGAAAAAACATTATATTGGAGAATTGATAATATAGAACCATCAGACAGAGGAATAACAGCATGTGAAGGAAGTGGAAAATAATGAAATTTGGAATGGCTTGCAAAAAGGCAATGGAATATTTAAAAAAAGAATATGGAGACATTGGTTTTTCCTCAATTAAGGATATAGGAGACAAATGGTTATTTGAAGGAAGAGATGCCGAAAACACTGTTTTTTACGGAAAGCCGGGAATAACCATTGACAAAGAAACGGGAGAGCAAGGCTTTTTCTTGTTGCCAGATATTGAGAACTTTAAACTTCTGGATAAAGCGGCTAATATTGAGATTCCGAAAGAGTATAGGTTTTAAAAGGGGATGTGAAATATGGACGATTTCAGGGTTATTTACAAGATTCTTCGGATTTTGCAGAAAGCAATGGATCTCGAAGAATTTGATAAAAATAATATTTCTCCAGAAGCGTTGAACCTGTCGATACCAAAATGGAATAGGATTATGGCAATTCTTTTGAAGGAAGGTTATATATCAGGAGGGGAGACTTGGAACGCAATGGACTGCGGTTATCCGCGTGTAGTATTAACCAGACCTGAACTTACTTTAAAAGGTTTGGAATATCTGGAAGAAAATAGTTTGATGAAAAAAGCAGCAGATATCGCAAAAGGAATTGTTGATACTGCAACAAATGTGATTTGATACCACCAGTCAAGAGGCCGGTGGTATTTTTATACCCATTTTTAAGGAGGTGAGAAACATAAAAAGCAAAACTTACGAAGAATTTGTCGAAAAATTCAAACCGAAGAAAACGACAGACGACTGCTATACACCGCCGGAAATATACGAAGTCATAAAGGACTGGGTTTGCAAACGTTACAATATCGATCCTGGGAACGTGATCCGCCCATTCTGGCCGGGCGGCGATTACGAAAAAGACGAGTACCCGCCGGGATGTGTGGTGGTGGACAACCCGCCTTTTTCCATCCTGAAAAATATATGTGAATTTTATCTGGAACGGGGCATCCCGTTCTTTTTGTTTGCCCCGGCACTCACAGTGTTAAATGGTAAGACTACCTGGAACAGAATGAACCACATTGTGTGTGACTGTTCGATCGTGTACGAAAACGGGGCAACGGTGAAGACATCGTTCGTCACCAGCTTCGAACCGGAAACGGCAGCGGAGACATCACCGGAGCTGACCAGGCTGGTGAATGATACAACGGAAAAGCTGAGGCAGGAAAAGTCCCGGACATTGCCAAAGTATGAGTATCCGGATCATATCGTCACCGCTGCCATGATGCAGAAAATGGCACGTTACGGCGTACATTTCCGGGTAAGGCGTGAAGAATGCAGCTTGTGCGACCTGGACGCCCAGAGAGCCATGAAAAAAGAGATTTACGGGTCGGGGCTTCTGCTGTCAGACCAGGCGGCAGCAGGAAGCAGGCGGCAGAAAAGCAGGCGGCAGGAAATGCAGGAAGCGTCATCCGTTATGGGCTCTCGGAGCGTGAGAGGGAACTGGTGGAAGAATTAAATAAATCAACACTGTATTAAGAAAGAGAGGAATAAAAACATGAAGAAATTATTTATCAGCCAGCCAATGAAAGGCAAATCAGATGAGGAAATTTTAAGAGAGAGAAAAAAAAGCGATCCAGTGTGCGGAAAGACAGTTAAATGAGCCGGTGGAGGTAATCGACAGCTTCTTCCAGAATGCACCGGCAGACGCAAAACCGCTCTGGTTTCTGGGGAAATCCCTGGAACTTCTGGCGGGTGCTGATATTGCGTATTTCACAAAAGACTGGAAAGGAGCAAGAGGCTGCCGTATCGAACACACTTGTGCATTGGAATATGGGATTGAAACAGTTGTGGAAGATTATTCCAATGACTGAGCGCTACACCGTCACAAAAGACGCAGACAGGCTTGCACCGAACTGGCTGGCGGGCCGGATCAATTACACAACGATCAAATTCTTATACCGGGACAAAGACGGACACGCAGAGCTGAAGGGGGTGAGGATTGGCGATGAAGTGGCACAAATTGGCGACACGGTACAGTTCAACGGCAGACGGTTATCCGTAGAAAGGCGGTGATCCAGGTATCTCCCTTTAAGGCACGGGGTTACGTGTCTTATTTTTATGCCCTGCCATAAGGCGTAAAACTGGGCAGTTACCCGGCCGGAGGTCTAACCGGCTATATCCCACACCGCTGAAAGAGCGGTCAATAAAACATTTCAGGAGGAACGAAGCAATGAAAAATATCTATGAGATTCTGAAAGATTACGGTCTGGAGATCCCGGAAGAGAAAAAGGCAGACTTTGACAAGTCATGGAAGGAAAATTACCGCACCAAAAACGAGTACGACAAAGCAGTGAACCAGCGGGACGAGTACAAGACTTCACTGGATACGGTAAACGGGAAGCTCAAGGAGTTTGAGGGCGTGGATGTCGCAGACCTCAAAGGGCAGATCACAAAACTCCAGGACGACTTGAAAACGCAGAAAGAGAGGTATGACGCAAAGGAAGCAGAACGTCTGTTTACGGATTCCGTCAGATCTGCGATCAAGGAAGCAGGAGGCAGAAATGCAAAGGCGGTCATGGCACTGCTTGACATGGATGCCTTGAGGGAATCCAAAGACCAGAGTGCGGACATCAAGAAAGCACTGGATGCCGCAAAAGAGTCTGATGCTTATCTGTTTGGATCAGATGAACCATTCAAGAATCCGGTCGGACCGTCCGGCGGAAACGGCGGCACGGACTCGACACTGGCTGCCATGAGGGCAGCGGCAGGATTACCACCTGCGGAAAGCAAATAGAAAAGGAGAGATGAAACATGGCAAACACAATTGCATTAGCAAAAAATTATCTGGATATCATTGACGAGGTGTACAAAAGTGCATCTGTGACCGCAGATCTGACCAGCGACGCGAGCATGATGCGTGCCGGAGCGAACGTAAGTGAGATCTTATACCCGCAGATCGAGGTTGGAGGACTGGGAAATTATGACCGCAATTCCGGTTATACTTCTGCGGCTGTATCACTGAAATGGGCGACCGCACGCTTCAACTATGACCGTGGTGCAAAGCTGGAAGTGGATACGATGGACAACCAGGAATCTATGAACCTGGCATTTACGAGGGCAGGAGCAGAGCTGCAGAGAACCAGGGTAGCACCGGAAGCAGATGCCTTTACCTTTGCGACCATCTGCGGATTTGACGGCATCACAAAGAAAGCGGAGAACCTGGCAGATGCAGAAGCATTCCTGAAAGCCCTGATCGAGGCAAAGAACGTGATGGATGAGGACGAAGTGCCGGAAGAGGGCAGGATCCTGTATGCGACCCCGACACTGATGAACGGGTCATGGCACTGGACACAACGAAGTCCCGTGAGATCCTGAACGCATTCAACATCAAGAAGAAGGTGCCGCAGTCCAGATTCTATACAGCGATCCATCTGCTTGACGGAAAGAGCGAGGGTGAGGAAGCCGGACATTACACGAGAGGTACGGCAGCCTACGAAAAGACGAAGGATTCTTCGGTGGTATCCGGGAAAACCTACTACACACAGAATGGGGGCAGCTATGAAGCGGTTAAAAGCCCGGCAGCGGGAAGCATTTCCACCTACTATGAGAAAATCGTGGAGGAAGGAAAAGACATCAACTTCATGATCATCCATAAACCGGCGATTATCAAATTTGATAAGCACATTGCGAGAGACATCATCCCGGCAAGCCTGAACGCAAATGCAGACGGTGATATCCTGAAATACCGCAAGTATGGCCTGGTGGATTACTACCGCAACAAAGCGGCCGGCTTCTACGTGTCACACAAAGCCTGAGGGGGGCGGCCTATGACACAGTATACTGATTATACATTCTATACAGGCAGTATGGCGGTGAGCTGACGGAAGAACAGTTCCGCAGGGTGATCGTGCCGGTGTCGGGCTACATCCGGAGGATCACGTTCGACCGTGCGGACAGATCCATGGAAGAAGTGCAGCATGCCGCCTGTGCGTGCTGTGACCTTCTGCACGCAGACCAGGCAGCAAAGGCAGAACACCAGGGAAAAGAGGTCGCATCAGAAAACATTGACGGCTATTCTGTTTCGTATGTACAGGAACAGGGTGGCAAAACTGCCCAGGAGATACTGGCGGGCAAGATCTACCAGACGGCGGCGTTGTACCTGGAACCGACCGGCCTGTTGGATATGGGGGTGTATGACGATGCTGACCAACACTGACGCAACCATCTTCCACCGCCGTTATAATCCGGCAACCCGTCTGGATGAGTGGGGGAGCGTATACATCCCGGCTGTTTGGTGGCATGAGGCGGAACAGTCCAGCGTCACCACGGAAGGCAGGAAGACCGCGGATGCCTATACGGTCCGAATCCCGAATATAACAGTCCTGGTCAAAAAGGATGATTACCTGGTAAGGGGGCAGTGCAGCATGCAGATGAAGACGGCGAAAGACCTGGCCGGCACGGAGCACTTCAAGGTATCGGCGGCAGACTACAACCGGTACGGAGGAAATCCGCACATCAAGGTGACAGGGGGTGCATGATGGCAGAGACCAGAAAAACGTTCCAGATCCAGCAGCCGCAGAACGTCCGCTACAGCGGGCATGGCAGCGGCGGGATGTTCACGGCAAGGATGGAATGGGATGCCTCCCTTGCGGCAAGGCTCAACGGCAACCTTGCACGGGCACAGACCTATGTGGATCAGACCTGCATAGACCGTATGGAACCGGAAACACCGTTCCGAAGCGGCACACTGCGGGATGCGGCAACACTTGGCACGGTCACCGGTTCCGGTCTGATCGTGCAGTCCACACCGTACGCCAGAAGGCAGTACTATGAACACAAAAAAGCAGTCCAAATGGTTCGAACGCATGAAGAACCGGCACAAGGACAGCATCCAGAAGGAGGCGGGTAAAATTGCATGCGGAAAGTAGCATCATCGAGAGCATCCGCACATTCTTCCTGACCTGTCCGTTTTTACATGACGGCCGGGTCAACGTGGATTACCTGGGCGAGGAGATGAGTTACTCCATCGACCGCTCCCGTGTGATCCGGTGATCCAGAAATATGTGGATGGCGGGAAAAAGAAACAGTACCAGTTCGCCATCTGTTCCAAGGAAGCCTATGACGAGGATGCCAGGGTGAATATCGAGAACAGTGGATTCTACCAGGAGCTTCAGGAGTGGCTGGAAGAATCTCGGACGATGGGGAACTTCCGGAGCTGGCGAACAAAAAGCAACATACAACAGCAATCGAAACTTTAAACAGCGGTTACTTGTACGATGCCGAAGCAAATCTTGCTACGTATCGTATTGAGTGCCGCTTGATTTATGAACAGGAGGCTTGATTTATATGGCAGGAAATAAAACAAAATTAGTAAAAAGAACAGGCAGAGTGTCCTTTTATGGCGTACCGACAGGAGAGGGAGCAGAACCAACAGAATTTACCCGTATGGAGAAGTTCACAACATTATCGGAATCCAAGAACCCGACCACCTATGAACGTCAGTATGTAGACAAGGATTCCAGTGACAGCGATGTTACCGGTTATGGCACTTCATGGTCCTACAACTTCGATATGCACGAAAACAACCTGATCCTGATGGACATCGCATCCGTGCACGATGATGAACTGACCGGAGAGACCAGAAACATCGTTGTTGTGGACTTCTTCGACAAGGGAGAAGCGACCGCGGATGATGAGTTTGTGGCAAGAAAACGTGAGTCTCTATCCTTCCGGATGCATCCGGTGACGGAACCGATGCATTACAGTATTCCGGATCGTTTGGAGTGAAATCCGAGCCGATCAAAGGCTATGCCAAAGTTGCGGCGGACGGTAAAAGCTGTACATTCCTGGAAAAGCCGACCGTAGGCTGATGACCTGTGAACCCATTATATGAACCACTGCCGAAAAGCGTTGAGGTCGGGGGCATCCCCTACCCGGTCAAGACGGACTTCCGGGCAGTGCTGAAGCTGATACAGGAAGTCAGGCAGACCGAGGAGCCGGAAGCCGGCTCCTTCTGGTTCTGGGGATATTTAAGGAGATGCCGCAGGACATCCAGGGGGCCGTCCAGGCGGTCACGGGATTTATAGCCGGTGTCCACGCTGACAGAAACGAGAGGGAACGAAATGACGGTAGAAAGCAGACATTCAGCTATGAACAGGACGCACCGTATATCGTCAGCGATTTCCGCAATTATTACGGCATTGACCTGCTGAAATGCAAATACCTGCACTGGTGGAAGTTCCAGATGTTGCTGGAAGGTCTGCCGGATGATTCCGGTGTAAAAACCCGCATCGGCTACCGTTCCATCGATGCCGGAAAAATCAAGGACCGGCACGAACGGCAGCGGATTCAGAAAATACAGAATGCAATCGCACTGAAAGATGAAACAGACGAGGAATATATCAGCGAACTGTTTGCGGACGCGATGTGGGGAGACTGATAAGATGGGAGGCAGGAAATGGCAGACGGAACATTAAGATTTGATACCGCGATTGATGAGAGCGGATTCCAGAAGGGCTTAAAGCGGATTGAGCAGGCGGCCAAAAGGTGCAACGCAGCAGACTACCTCCGAGGCACAGAATGCGGCAAAACAGGCAGAACAGGCAACACAGCAAGCAGCAGACAAGGCCGCAAAGGATGCTGAAAAAGCAGCGAAGAAAGCAAAGAAGGCGGCAGAAGAGGTCCAGGACGCAGTAGAAGATGCAACAGATGCGATCACAGACGCGGCAGAAGATGCCGGGCAGAATACAGCAGAGTCCGTTCAGGATGCTGTGAACAATATTGTGGAAGTTGTGGAAGAAGCAAGCGCAGATGCGGCAGATGCCGCAGAGGAAGCCGCGAAACGTGCACAGGAAGAAATCGAGCGTAGTACGAAAGAGACAGAGGAAGAGATCGGCGCAGTTCCAAGCAGACAGAAGAGGACATCGGCGGCGGTTTCGAGGGCGGCTCAGATCGTGCAAGTGCCGCATGGATGCTCTTGCACAGGCTCTTGTAGCTGCGGGGGTAACTGCATCTGTTAAGGCGATCACAGACGCACTCATGGACTGCACACAGGCGAGCATGCAGTTCGAGACGGCGATGGCGAAGGTCGGCACGATCGCAGACGAAACCCAGAAGCCGCTTGGGGACATGCGAAACGAGATCCTGGCATTGTCCAGTGAGACCGGTAAGAGTGTCGGGGAACTGGCGGAAGCGACCTACCAGGCTATTTCTGCATCGGTAGCGACCGAAAGCGCCGTGGATTTTGTCGGCACGGCGAACAAGCTGGCTGTCGGTGGATTTTCCGACACCACGACTGCCGTGGACATCCTGACGACCGCCATCAATGCCTATGGCATGTCAGCGGATGATGCAGCGAAGATCTCCGACGTCCTGATCACAACACAGAACTTAGGTAAAACATCCGTTGCACAGCTGGGTGCCAGCATGGGCATGGTCATCCCGCTGGCGGCAGCATACAACATGGATCTGGAAGACCTGTCGGCAAGTTATGCATTGCTGACCGCCAACGGCACACAGACCGCCCAGGCGACGACCTACGTCAAGGCGGCACTGAACGAACTTGGGAGCAGCAGCTCCGTTGTCGGTTCAACGCTCAAGAAGCAGACCGGCAAGACCTTTGCAGAATTGATGGCAGAGGGCAATTCCCTTGGGGATGTGCTGCAGGTTCTTGCTGACAGTGTGGACGGGGACACGACCGCGTTCAACAACATGTGGTCGAGTTCCGATGCTGGGGTTGGCATGCTGTCCATCCTGAACAGCGGAACGTCCAAATATAACAGCCTGGTGCAGGCGATGGAAGGAAGCACCGGGGCGGCAGCCACCGCTTTCGAGAAGATGTCAGAAACCGGGGAGTTTGCCCAGCAGCGTTTCCAGAATGCCACCGAGAACCTGAAAATAGCGATCGGTGATGTGCTTGCGCCTGCATTGATGGAACTCCAGCAGAGCGGGGCAGATGCGATGGAATGGGCAACTGAGTTTGTCAAGGAACACCCGGAAGTTGTGGCGGCAGTCACGGCACTGGCGGCAGCCCTTGCAGTACTGGCAGCTGCACTGGCTGGGTTGCTGGTCGTTCAGCAGGTGCAAAAAGCATTTTTAGCATTTTCAGCAGCATTACTTGCAAATCCGGTCGGTGCCGTAGCAGTAGCACTTACAGCACTTACAGCACTTACAGCAGCGGCCGTTGCGTTTGGGACAGTCATGAAAGATCGGACATCGGAGTCTGTTAAGAACCGCAAGGCGATCGATCAGTGCAAAGATTCCTACGATGAACTGAAAGACAGCATGGAAGAACATGCGAAAGAGAGAAAAGAAAGCATCAAGAGTGCAAAAACGGAAGTGGCTACCTATCAGACCCTTGCTGACAAGCTCTATGAACTGTCTGACAAAACAAATAAAACAACCTCGGACAAAGCACAGATGAGCACGATGGTTGACCAGCTCAACGAAGCCATGCCGGAGCTCGGTCTTTCCATCGATGAAACTACCGGGGCACTGAACAGGGAGAAATCCGCAGTGGATGCCGTGATCGATTCCATGAAGCAGCAGGCACTTGCAAATGCTTATCAGGAACAGGCAAACAAGGCGGCTTCTGATCTGGCAGAGGCAAAGATCCAGCTGTCAGAAGCGGAAGAAGTGCTCAACGACCTGCGGTCACAGGCAGTTAAGAAAATCAATGAACATAACGCTGCAGTACAGGATGGCACGGAAGCCGTGCAGGAAATGGCGAGCAGTTACGCAGCAGCCGGTGAACCGGTTGACGAATATGCATTACATCTGAACGCCCTGAATGGTCAGATAAAAGAACAGGAAGAAGTCGTTGCCGGCTTACAGGGGACAACTTCGGAAGCAGATGAAAGATACAACAAAATAGCGGAGAAAGCTTACGAGTATAAAACCGCTGTTGAAGAATCAAACCGAGGTGTAGCAGATTCGAGTACAGAGATGTCTGACGAGGTCAAACAAGCCTACGAGGACACGAAAACGTCCATTCAGAACAGCTTAGAGGGTGCAACGGATGCATTCAAGAAGTTTTCCGGAGGCGAAGAGATTGACAAAGGCAAAATCGTAGCAAATCTGAAAAGTCAGGCTGAAGGAGTAGAAGAGTGGGGGCAAAACCTGAAAGCTCTTGCAGGACGTGCCGGAGAGGGAATGACCAAAGAATTGTATGATTACCTGGTCAAATTAGGACCTCAAAGTGCAAATCTGGTCAAATCATTTACCCAGATGACAAGTGATGAATTACAGGATGCTGCTACAGCATTTTCGCAAGCTGGCGGCGACTTTCAGAAGGCATCACGAGCGAGCTGGCTTCTGCATCTGCCAACTGGGGCAACGCAGGGCAGGAGATCGCACAGGCGGCTGGAGAAGCCGGACAGCAGAGCGGCAAGGACTACACTGACAAGCAAAAAGCGAGATCGAATCCGGCCAAAAGGAAGTCACAGAGGCGGCTAAAAAAGGCGGCGAGGAAGCCGGAAAAGAGTCACAGAAAGCAACAGCGGAAAGCATCGAAAAGAATTCCGGACAGGTCGCACAGGCGGCTGGGAATTCCATGAAAAAAGCAGCAGACACGGCAAGGACTTACCGAAGTTCTTTCGAAAGTGTTGGCCAGAGCATGTCAGAAGGTGTTGCAGTTGGAATCAACAGGGGATCACCTTTTATACAGAATGCGGTAAACAGCGTCCTCCAATCGGCTGTAAATGAAGCGGAGAAAAAAATAAAAAAGAACAGCCCTTCCCATGTATGGCGCGATGAAATCGGACTCAGCATGGCTGAGGGTGTCGCAGTCGGAATTGAACGCGGTGAAAAAATAGTAAATGACAGTGTTGGAGCTATGGCGGACTCATCACTGGAAACCGCAAAGGATACACTTGAGATCCATTCGCCGTCCCATGTTATGCGTGACGAAGTTGGCGCGATGCTTGCGGCTGGTATGGCTGAGGGTGTCGATGATGGAAAGCAGAGGTTGAAAAGAGTGCCAGAGGTATGGCACGGGTCTCCATTGATGCGACAAAGGATGAGCTGGGCATCCATTCACCGTCCAAAGTATTCAAAGATAAGATTGCACCACATATTGTTGATGGTCTGGTCGCAGGTGTCAGCAAGGAAGAAGGCAAGCTGAAAAAAGCCATGAAGCGGATGGCACAGAGTGCCGTGGATGCGGCAAAGGAAGTGGATGCATCTAAGGGCGGCTACTCGGATGCGGCTTCGAAGATCCTGGCTGCGATCACGGGCAAGATCGATAAACGGCAGGAACTTCTGACGTCAAAGCTGGGCAATAAGTTTGACGGTTATGTAGACGATGCAATAACCGCACTGGAGAAGAAAGCAGAGAAAAAACAGAAAGAGGCGGACAAAGCCAAAAAAGGAACAAAAAAGAAGAAAGAACTCCAAGCCAAGGCAAAAGAGCTAAAAAAAGAAGCCAGGAATGCAAAAGCCTATGCAAAGGATTTTATGTCGAGCTGGAATGAAGCACTTGAGGACGGTCTGGATGAAGCCTATGACAAGATCAAGGAAAAGCTGGAAAAGAAGCTGGATGGGATCTCGGATAAGTACCAGAAAGCCTATGACAAGATCATATCATTCCGCGATGACATGAAAAGGAAGATGTCAGAGCCGGTCAACATGTACGACCTGGACACCCAGCTGACGCAGATCCAGCGCTACCAGAAAGGACTGGACAGGCTCAAGGACAAGATACCAGAAAGCCTCATGGACCAGATCCTCGGCATGGACCTGAACGAGGCAGACAATTTCGTGGAACACCTGAACGCGATGTCAGAAGATGAGCTGGAAGCGTACAAGAAAAAATGGAATGACCTGCAGGGTACATCCGAAACCTATACCAAGGAATTTTTCAGCAAGCGTCTGACAGACACGAAAGCCGCATGGGAGAATGAGATCACCGAAGTAACGAAGTTCGCACAGGCAGAGATGGACGGGGCAGCCAAAGAGATCGCCAAGAGCCTCATAAGCAGCCTGGATGATGAAAAAGAGACGCTTGGCGGCACGATGAAGACGATCGCCGAAAGTATGATCAAGGAATTTAAGGCGGCGTTCAACATCACGGATGAGGTAAAAGCAGGAACCGCAGCAGCAACAGAAGCAGCAGCGGCACAGGGCAATGCCAAAAGCACCACGGCGGCAAAAAGCAGCAGTACGAAAAAGAGCAAGGATAAGTCAAAAACAAAAAATAATAAGAAGAATTCGACAAAGAAAACAACGAAAACAAAAGCAGCATTGAAAAGCGATGCCAACAACTGCAAGCCAGGCAGCCTTAAAGAGTGTATCGGCAGCCAGAAATATGACCAGGTCGCTGGCAGAAGCCGCGAAATCCCCGGAAGTGACGGCGGCACTTGAAAACCTGCAGACCGCAGTCATGGGTCTTGGGTATGTGAGTGGCAACCCACCGGTCAATGTGAACGTCTCGCCACCACAGGTGAATGTGACGAACAGCCAGCCGGTGCAGGTACAGGCAGAGATCCATACCACGGTTGACCTGGACGGCAGGACAGTAGGCAGGGCGGTTACGCCTTACGTCAATGAAAACATGGGCACGATACAGAGCAGGGAAAGGAGGGGAAGCTGATGGATGTACAGATCGGAAAGTATAAGATGGGCGATTTCGGGCTGAACCTGCTGGGCATGGAGCTTGGCACCCCGGCAGTCCGGAAAAATACCGTGACCATCCCGGGCAGGAACGGTGCACTGGACCTTACGGAAGCCATTGCCGGATTCCCGCTGTATGACAATGCCACACATAAGCTGACATTTGATTTCCAGGACGGCACCTATGATGAGTGGGTGTCAGTAAGCGGCGACCTGCGTGGAAAGATACATGGGCGCAGGCTTCCGGTTGTGCTCGGGAACGACAGCTATTATTACGATGCCAGGGTAAGCGTGGACAGCAGCAAGCTCAACCAGCAGTACAGCCAGGTCTGATCACACTGGATGCGGCGCCGTATAAGCTGGCACAGAAAACGTCACTGGATGACTGGGAATGGGACAGCTTTGATTTTGAAACGGATATCATCAGAGATTATAAAAATATCCAGGTACCGGGTGAACTGGTTGTCATAGGCGATGTGATGCCAACAGGATGTGTTTTTGAAGACTTCGGCGGCGGTCACGGTGACGTATGATGGAAACGCTACCAGCTCCCGAAAGGGCGCAGCACAGTGCCCGACATCCTGATCATGGAGGGCGAGCATACAATGAGTTTTAGCGGAAGCGGCACGGTTTCCGTGGAATACAGGGGAGGGCGGTTCTGACAATGTACAAAGTTACACTGGATGGGGCATACCTATACCATCCGTGGATGCAGGACCGCTGCATCACGGAGGGGGCACTGACGCAGGAGGTCAACAAGAACGGCTCCTGTGATGTTTCGGTTGTACTGGATCATCCACTTGCAGGTTCCGTCCTCCGGAGAAAGTCCATTCTGGAAGTGATCCGGTTCGACCTGGCAAGCAGTGAGGAGACAACCTACAGGGGCGTTGTGATGAACACAGTCGAAGATTCCAGCCTGGAAATGGAGATCCAGACGGAAGGCGATCTGGTATTCTTCCAGGACAGCATCATCCGTCCGTTCCACAAGACCGGCGCGGATGTACCGGGAAGGACAACACCGGGGGATTATTTCAAATGGCTGGTCAAAAAGCACAATGAACAGGTGGACGGTTTCAAACAGTTCGCAGTCGGTCAGGTGACTGTCACAGGGGAGGCAGAAGACCGGGAACGGAACGGTCACAGCACCACAAGGGACATTCTGGACGAGCTGGTCACGGAAAGCGGCGGTTATATCCGCACACGGACCGTTGGCAGTATGCATTATATTGATTACCTGGCAGAATACGAAGCGGCAGGAGGGCAGGATATCCGGCAGGGGCAGAACGTGGTCGACATCACGAAAAAACGTCAAAACAGATGACCTTGCAACGCGTCTGATCCCGCTCGGGTCATCGACATCCAATAATGAATGGCCGGTCACGATCGCAACGTAAACAATGGAAAGGATTACCTGGAAGATGCAGAAGCGGTAAAAGAGTATGGGATTATCACCAAAACAGTAAGTTTTTCGGACATCCAGGACCCGGCAAAGCTGAAAGAAGAAGGCGAAAAGGCTTTCAGGAAGATCAACGGGGCAAGCGTGGTGACAGAATTATCTGCGATCGACCTGTCGGATGCCGGTTATGATGTGGATATGCTGCGGATCGGTGAGAAGGTCTTTTGTGCAGCGCCCACGTACAACATACAGCAACAGCTGCAGATCACGAAGAAGGTGACAGACCTGTTAAAACCGGCAAACAGCAAGGTCACGCTTGGCGGTACGGCATTGACCTACACACAGCAACAGCTGCGGGCAGGGCAGGGGCGTGTGAAGTACACAACAGTAACAGCGATAACGAATGGGAAGATTGATGAAATCTGTATTTAAAGCTAAAAGAAAGGAAGAAGAACAGGATGGCAAATTTTTTAGATACAACGGGCTTAACTTATCTTTGGGAGAAGATCAAGACAGTACTTGGCAAAAAGGTAGACAAGGTAGACGGAAAGGGGCTGTCTTCAAATGACTATACGACAGAAGAGAAGGATAAGCTGGGTGGGATCGCAGCCGGTGCGAACAAATATGTACATCCGGCCTATACACCAAAGACAAACGGACTGTATAAAGTGACCGTGGATGCGGCAGGACACGTATCCGGCACGAACCCGGTGACAAAAACAGACATCACCGGCCTGGGCATCCCGGCATCCAATACGACCTACTCCGATTTCAAAGGTGCGACAGCTGACGCGGCAGGTGCACACGGACTGGTACCGGCACCGGCCAAAGGCGGTACTGCCAAACTCCTGAGCGGTAAAGGGACATGGGAATCCATGGAAATGGCCTACGTTGAGGAAAGTTATACGGAAGCTTCTGTCGGGGTCACTTTTGCCGGAAGTACCGTAAAAGCAGGATCCCAGTCGCTGCTGCCGATAAGATGGGTCTTATGTCCCCGTTGATGTTCACGAAACTGAACGGTCTGCCGACAAATGAAGACTTGTCCGGCACTTACGCGAAAAAGAGCGACATCGCAGGTGTATACAAGTACAAAGGAACCTGGCAGATGCAACGAAGCTGCCGGCTGCAGGACGGGTGACCGGTGATGTGTACAACCTGGAAGCGGCATCTGATTACGGGCCGGCAGGAACGAACGTGCCTGGGACGGCAAGGCATGGGATGCCCTGGGCGGCATGTTTGTAGTCGATGCCATCACCAACGCTGAAATTGATGCCATCTGCGTGTGATCGAATTGATATAGGAGGAAGAGACATGGCGTATCTGGACAAGACAGGACTTACTGAGTTATGGAAGAAAGTGAAAAGTTATGTGGATGCCAATGCCGGAGGAACACCGACAACGATTACAGGAAACGCAGGATCAGCTACAAAACTCCAGACGACACGGGCAATAGATGGCGTTAATTTCAATGGTACGGCTGACATTGCCCATTATGCCGTGTGTTATACGTCAGGCTCTACCGCCGCAAAAACAGCCAGCCTGTCGAACTTCAGGCTGGTGATCGGCGCAAGGGTTACGGTACGTTTTAACTATGCCAATACGGCCACAAACCCAACATTGAATGTCAATGCTACCGGGCGAAGCGATCTACTACAAAAACAGAAACATCCCGGCATGGCTGATTCCACAGTATGCGTCCTAGAACTGGTGTATTCCGGCTCTTACTGGTATGTCGCAGGGGTCATTGACGAACGGAAACTGCTGTCAGCGGTCAGCATCAAGCCAACAGCACTGACGACCTGGGCATACACGGCAGGGATCAGCGCCCTGGCAGTGTACGATGAAATACAGGTATGGGTTGAGGTTGGGGATGGTTTCCGTGGATGGGTCACATTATCCAGGAATGACCCGAACAATGCGTGTATAACAGGATATGTCAGCCCGGCATACTTTGGATGCGCGTGGGTACAGTGGGACAAAAGCAACAACAGGATAGGTGTGTATGTACGTACTGTAACAGGCTGGGTAGTTGGAAACATCAGTGCCAGCATGGTCACAGGCATTAAACTCAGATAGGGGGACATATGGGATTTACAGAAAATTTACAGGCAATACTGAAAGCGAGATACGGGAAAGATGTTAGGCAGTCCATACATGACGGGATCAAGAAATGCATGGATACTGTGGATGCAGGACTGGAAGAATGTGACAAACGGTTAAGTGACGCGGAAAAAGAACATACGGCTACATTAAACAATGGACTAAAGGAGTATGACAAGAAGCTGAATGATGCCCTGGCAGAATATGATAACCGGCTGAGCATCGGAATCCAGACACAGCAGTCTGTGGACTTCCAGGCAGAACAGGGAAGCTACTGGTACGTGAATTCAAATAGGACAATAACAAAATACGGGCCAAGCAGCGAGTATCTAGCATATACAAATACAGTAATCCCGGTAACGGAAGGCGAGGTGTACGAGGTACACTGCGCAAAAAAAGTTGCTGACAGCTATTATGTTCCGGGACCAGTCATAGCCGTTAGCAGTGCAACGAATTCGGCAGCAGATGGCACTATCGCCATATTTGAGAATCCGACAGATGGAAATGATCAGTATGTGCTTACGGTTCCGGCGGGGGCGAAATACCTGCTGGTCAACCATGTAGTGAAAGATTATTCGGGAATAGATATGGAAATCTATAAACGGAACAGCCTGGAAGATGTAGTAATGGGCGCTGTCAAAGGTATGTTTTCGGGGGCAGCCGCACACAACGCGATATATCGCGGAAAATACCTAGGTGATACGGTCACAGATGCGCAGGCGGCAGCCATTGTAGATGGCAATTTCAATGATCTGTACGTTGGCGACTACTGGACAATCGGCGGCGTGAACTATCGAATCGCTGATCTGAACTACTGGAAAGGAATCGGGAACGGCACAAAATGCACTACAAACCATGTGGTGATTGTTCCTGATACGATACTGAACACAGGAAAAATGAACAATACGGCTACCGTAAGCGGTGGCTATATCAACTCGCTTATGAAATCAAAAACGCTGAATACACTGGCAGAAAATCTTCCGGACACACTCAAAAATCGTCTTTTGACGCATGATACTTACATATCTGGTTACTGGATGAGATCAAGTGTTGATCTTCTCAGCGAACGAATGATATACGGGTGCAAAGTATTAAGCAATGAAACAAAATTCAGTGAAGTAAGACAACTGAATCTTTTTAGAATGGACACAGAGAGGATTGTGCTGGATGAACATTACTGGCTGCGCGATGTTGTATCGAATACAAATTTTGCAGTAGTGAACAAAAATGGTTTTACGGATACCGCCAGTGCCAACGGCACATTCGGAATCCGGCCGGTTTTTGCAATCCACGGGGGACTAGAAAAAGGAGAATCAAAATAGCATTACAGAAAGAAATACAGAATTTGAAGGAGCAGAAAATATTTGACGAAATATATTGAGATCAGAGCAGGACCGTAGAGACCCATTTTTATTGCAATTTTGAAACTACAAACGAAAAGAAGCCCTGTGTAGAGCGATACCAATACTCACAAGACTTCTTAGATGATTTCTTAGCTAAATACATTTTAACACATTCAGCTAAGAAAGGAAAGACTAACGAGGATGAAAAAAGAAATGGTTTGCACGATTACAGGCGCAGTCGGTGGAGCGATTGCGTCATTTTTTGGCGGATGGGATTCCGCACTGTACACGCTCATTATTTTCATGGCAATCGACTACTTATCCGTCTGATTGTTGCCGGGGTATTCCACAACAGTAAGAAAACGTCAACAGGGACATTAGAAAGTCGGACAGGCTGGAAAGGTCTGTGCAGGAAATGCATGACACTGCTGTTCGTGCTGGTGGCGTACCGGCTGGATTTGGCAATCGGTGTTGACTACATCCGTGATGCGGTGATTATCGGTTTCATCGCCAACGAACTGATTTCAATCGTCGAAAACGCCGGATTGATGGGCATACCACTGCCGGCAGTGATTACTGGGGCGATCGATATACTGACACAGAAAGCAGACAAGAAGGGGGACGCGTGAGCGTTCCTCTTTTGTTATCACGAAAAGCAATG
>ENA-OQCX01000556-OQCX01000556.1-human-gut-metagenome-genome-assembly--contig:-NODE-556-length-19330-cov-2.549393_pt1 | contig 19330 bp, 29 predicted proteins | sample MGYA00242762_ERZ504587 | MGnify/ENA primary metagenome ERZ504587 (study PRJEB26092, sample SAMD00036337) | human gut metagenome | host: Homo sapiens | study: EMG produced TPA metagenomics assembly of... | reverse complement strand
CAGTACACAATTTTTCTCCTGTTTGATGAAATAATGGTCAAAAAAATAGAAACTATACTGGATAAGGACAGATATATACCCCAGGAAATTTTAAATACTGCAGATTTCTGATGCAGATTCTGACACAGGGAGGTGGCTACATTACTGTTCACTCCGTTCGCAGTAACGAGGCTTCTTTTTATATTATGGATTATGAAGAATCTAACGGAGAATCTTATGATAAAAAATAATTGATTTTTAAGAGCCAGTTTGTTAGAATATATCTGTAAAAAGGGAGTAGCTTGCCGAGTAGATTCGGTTCACTTCTTCGTCAGGACAGTTATTGAAACATATAACTCGGAAAGTGATGAAATTGCGAGACTTTTACTGTGAATGCAGTAGGAGTCTCTTTTTTATACCTACTGCAAAATAAATGTATTTCCGGAATCTTTTTATATTTGATTTTGTGAGTACGTAATAAAAGAAAGAGAGGTAGAAATGATGTTTTTACAGGTTATTATTTTGCTGGCAGGTTTTTTGTTTCTGGTGAAAGGTGCAGACTGGTTTGTGGAGGGTGCAGCCAGTATTGCGAAAAAACTGGGAATTCCACAGTTGATCATTGGATTAACCATTGTAGCAATGGGAACCAGCATGCCGGAGGCAGCAGTCAGTATTACTGCTGCAATAAATAAGAATGCAGGTATTACCATTGGAAATGTAGTCGGAAGTAATATCCTGAATATTCTGATCATCCTGGGAATCACAGCAGTAATTACGAATGTAGCGATTCAAAAATCCACGCTTCTTTACGAAATTCCGTTTATGACAGTGATAACAATTATTTTGCTGATCTTTGGTATCACAGGTTCAGAGGTGACTTTTATTGAAGGTGTGATTTTCTGGATACTGTTTCTGATATATCTGGGATATCTGTTTGTGATGGCAAAGAAAGGGAACGATCAGGAAGAAGCAGAAGCAAAGGATAATCCGGTATGGAAATGTATGCTCCTGATGGTGATCGGTGGAATTCTGGTCGTAAAGGGCAGTGATTTTGCAGTCAGCGGAGCAACGGAGATTGCCCGTTATTTTGGTATGAGTGAGAGATTTATCGGGCTGACAATTGTTGCACTGGAACATCTCTTCCGGAACTTGTCACATCAGTAACAGCTGCCAGAAGAGGAAATACAGGAATTGCCATTGGAAATATAGTCGGAAGCAATATTTTTAATATTTTGTTTGTTATCGGTACAACAGCACTCATCTGTACTGTACCGTTTGAGAGCAAATTTATTATTGATACTGTAATTGCAGTTCTGTGTGGAGCGATACTCTGGATTGGTACATTCAGACATAAAGAATTAAGAAAACCCTGTGGTGTGGTTATGCTGTTGTGTTATGTCGCATATTTCCTGTATTTATGTCTGGTATAACGAATAATGCTTTTCGCAACCTCCGCAGGGGACTTACTTGATTCGATTAAAATAAGAAATGGAATAAAGTATATTATGGATAATTATGAAAAACAGGTATATACAGGAAGAGAGTTGTTTTTAAAATATGATCAGGATAAGCTGATAGAGAAATATGGTTTGAAACATGATGAAGAATATCTGTATTTGAAATATATTGGAACAGAATATCGGATCAATCGCAGAAACGGTGCTATTGAATATGCCACAGGCGAAGAATGGACGGACTGCAGAGAATATACAGTTGTTATGACAATCTATGATTTTCTCTGCTGTTCCGAGCAGGAGATACTGCCTCCTCTTACCGGGCAGTGGCAGCCTGTGGGCAGGTTTGTAACTGCCGGAAGCAGTCCGTCAACAGATCCTTTTGTGGAAAAGTATGCAAGAGCATTTTTCGGCAAAGTGGAAGAGTTAAAGCAGGCCTGTATCTGTCTGGGAGGAAAGCAGACGAAACGTTTGGCAGGGCAGATCTGACATTTGAAATGCCTGTTCTTCCGGAGTTCTCTGTGTTGCTTCAGTTCTGGGATGGGGATGAAGAATTCCCGCCAAAGATCTTATTGTTGTGGGATAAAGTATCGTTATCATATCTTCATTTTGAGACGACCTATTATCTTCAGGGAGATCTTCTGAAGGCTATACTGCAGATAATCGGCTGAAATCAAGGTAGGGATATCCTATGATTCCGGTATCCAGAAGGTAAAAGAAATTCTGGAGGAGATTCTCCATAATGATGAGGATACCAAGGATGACAAGGGGATGGTGAGGTTTGTTGACGAATTAGGTGAGAACGCGGTGATCATGGGACTTCGTGTGTGGGTAGCGACAGATAAATACTGGTCTGTTAAATGGCGTCTGAATCAGTTGATCAAAGATGCATTTGATGCCAATGGAATAGAAATCCCCTATAACCAGGTACATGTCAAAGAAGAGAGCATAATATGAAGATTTCAGTAGTTGGAAGCATCAGGAAACTATGATTTTTGAAATTGAAAATTTCAGACAAAATTGTATAATAAATTTAAAGTGACTTGTAATGTTTTTGGGAGGAAATCATGATTCGTGTAAAAGATATTGCAAATATGGTCGGAGTAAGTCCTACTACAGTGTCAAATGTTATTCACGGAAATACAAAGAGGGTATCGCAGGAAACAGCACAGAAAATCAGCAGTATACTTGATGAGGTGGGTATATTCCTAATATGGGTGCCCGGCTTTTGTCACAGAATACTTCTCATATTATTGGATTGGTAATAGGTTTTGATTATCTTCATGGTGAAAACGCCATGCAGGATCCATTTGTCAGTACATTTGTTGGACAAATTTCCAGTGAAATTGAAAATGCCGGTTACTATATGATGATTATCAGAGGTGATGATTGCCGGAAAGTTGCTGAGGTGACTTCGCGATGGAATGTAGATGGTCTTATTGTCCTGGGATGGACCGAAAAGAGCCATAAAACATTAAAAAAAATGCTGAAAAAACCAACAGTTGCTATTGATACATATGTGAGTGACCCTGAACTGGTGGTAAATGTGGGGACGGATGATTTTGATGGAGCCTATCAGCTTGGAAAGTATTGGGCAGATCATGGATTCAGGAAAACACTGTTTCTGACAGAAAATACTGCAGAGATGGATCAGTGTCGATTTGCCGGATTTCAAAGAGCGATGACAGAGGCATTTGGAGAGTGCAAAAAGGAAGAAAGATTAATCTTACTTTCGGCGAGAAAAGAAGTACGCAGATTACAATATGATGAACTGCTCCCCAGGTTCAGGGAGGCGGGATCACTCGCATTTATTTCTGATTATCTCGCTATAGATGCTGTCGATTATTTTATTGATAAGGGAGTCAGGGTACCTGAGGATATATCGATAACAGGGTTTGATGATACCTTTTATGCAAAACTTATTCGCCCCAGGTTAACTACGGTTCACCAGAATATTGGGTTAAAAGCTTCAACTGCTATGCAATTATTGCTGAGACTGATAAACCGAGAGAAATTGCCGGAGGAAGAGAGAAATATAAAGATCGCCGTACAGTTGGTTGTAAGAGAGTCAGTAAGAAAAAGAGAATAGAAATAACAAAAAGGAATCAGATCTGGGGAGATTTGGTTCCTTTTTAGTTATGTTTCACAAAAGCAGTTGCAATGTATTGTGTATTGTTGTAGTTTTTGCGGAAAACCTATTGAATTATTGTGAAAAAGTATTTATAATACAAATTACATTAAAGGTTTAGCGCAAAACCAAAGAAATATAGAGGAGGAAAATTGATGAAAACAAAAAAGTGATTTCCATTGGGTTAGCAGCTATGATGAGTTTTACTGCTCTTACCTGTTCTGCAGCTACTGCATATGCCGAAGAAAAGAAAGATGAGGTTGCAGGAGGAAAAGATGTAACTATCAGTATTATGGGAAGAAAGGTAGAAATACATGATGCAATGTTAGAAGCTGCCGACCGTTACATGGAATTACATCCTAATGTTACAGTTGTAATGGAAACAGTCGGCGGTGGTGATGATTATGACGGTACTCTTAAAACCAGATTAAATGGTGGAAATATGCCAACCATTTTTACTCTTCAGGGTCCTCTGAATTGGGATGAGTGGGGAGAGAATATGGAAGATCTTTCAGATCAGCATGGGTACCTTACATGACAGAGGCAGCAGCAGAAGGATCCACTAATGCAGAGGGCAAGGTTCTGGGACTTCCTTATTCAATGGAAGGATATGGATATATATATAATAAGAAAATATTTGAGGCAGCAGGAATTGACGGGGAAAGTCTTAAAACGTATGAAGAAATAGATACAGCTTTTTCCAAATTAAAAACCATGATTGATAATGGAGACTTAAAGGATGAGTTCCCGGATCTGGAAGCTGTTATGGATTTTCCGGTAAAAGAAAACTGGATTACCGGATGTCATACGATTAATACCGGATTAAACCAGGAATTCCCGGATGAAAATGCAGCCTACGAGGCAAAGGAACTGAAATTCACAAATGCAGAGGAATTGAAGCAGATTATCGATTTTCAGGTGAAGTATACAGCTGCAGCAGATAATCCGGTTGAACTTCTTTCTGGCGATTATTCACAGAGCGTTGGCGGAGGTCTTGCAATTGAAAGAATTGCAGTTTTGCAGCAGGGTAACTGGATCAATACAGAAATGGCAGATGTAAATCCGGAAGTTGCAGATAATCTTGGAATTATTCCTATACCTTTAGGTGATGTGGTCAGTGGAAAACTGGCAGTAGGTGTGCCTTGCTGTTACAATGTATACAGCGGTGCTTCGGATGCAGAGAAAGAAGCGGCAAAGGATTTTTTAAACTGGTTATTTCAGTCTGATGAAGGAAAAGATATGGTTGTTCATAAGATGATGTCCGTTCCTGCTTTCTCAAATTACGATGGTGTGGAACCGGAAGACGCACTTGGAAAAGTTGTAAAAAAATATTTGGATGAAGGCAACACAACATCATGGATATTTAATGCTTTTCCAGCTGGCTTTGGTGATGTCTTTGGAAACGGTGTACAGGCTTATGTTTCAGGTGAAAAAACATGGGACGAAGTTGTAAGCGACTGTAAAGATGCCTGGTCAAAGGCCAGAAGTAAATAAAATAATGGGATGCCGTTATAGTAAATGACGGCATCCTTTTGGAATAGGAGTGGATATAATAATGAAAAAATCTAAGTCAGGGTTTTGGATTTGCGTGCTTCCTGCCCTCATCTGTTTTGCTATGGTAGTTCTGATTCCGGCAATTACAGGTTTATTATATTCTTTTACGGATTGGAATGGAATGAATAAACCTGTCAGTTTTGCCGGACTTGAGAATTACAGGGGACTTATCAGTGATAAAGTGTTCTGGCGGGATTTTCTTTATACGGCAGAATTTTCTGTCGTAGCAGTTATTCTGGTTAATCTTCTTGGATTTGCACTTGCACTGCTGGTCACACAGAAAATTCGGGGAGCTAATTTGTTTCGTACTGTGTTCTTTATGCCCAACTTGATTGGAGGTATCCTTCTTGGATTTGCATGGCAGTTTGTGTTTACACAGGGGTTCAATTACTTAGGAAAATCACTAAATATTTCATGGCTTCAGGGATGGTTGTCTACACCATTTACATCTACCGTTGGATTAATGATTGTAGTTGTCTGGCAGCAGGCGGGATATATGATGATCGTGTATATAGCACAGCTGCAGAGTATTCCGGATAATCTGATTGAGGCTGCAGAAATTGATGGTGCAGGAAGACTGCAGCGTTTAAAAAATTTGATATTGCCATTATGTATGCCGGCATTTACAATTGGTTTCTTTCTGACACTTTCAGGTACCTTCAGACTTTATGACCAGAACCTGGCTTTAACAAACGGTGGACCTTATGGCTCTACACAGATGGTATGTATGAATATTTACCGTACTGCATTTGGAGAAAATGATCTGGGCCGCGCACAGGCAAAGGCGCTGATTTTTGTTATTGTCATTGCAATTGTATCGTTGACGCAGTTGTATTGCAGTAAAAAGATGGAGGTGGAAATGTAATGTGGGCAAAACGTATAGAAAAAATATTTATGCAATTGCTGGGAGTAATACTCTCCATTGCGTTTTTGTTTCCAATTTATGTTCTGGCGATTAATTCATTCAAACCTTTGCGGGATATTTATAAAAATGCTATTAATTTTCCGGAAACATGGTCTGTTGAAAATTATATAAAGGCGTTTGACAGGTTGAATTTTTTTAATTCATTTACGAATTCTCTAAAGATAACAGGACTAACGGTTGTTATTATCATTTTTATTTCTTCACTTGCAGCCTGGGCGCTGGTAAGATATAAAACCAGGGCGAGTAATGTTATTTTTATGATTTTTGCCTCTGCAATGCTGATTCCGTTTCAGTGTGTTATGCTTCCGCTTATTCGGAATATGGGGCAACTTCATTTATTAAACACTCCGGGTTTGATTTTTATGTATCAGGGATTTGGATGCTCTATGGCAATTATCCTGTTTCATGGATTTATTAAAAATATTCCACTGGAATTAGAAGAAGCTGCTACAATTGATGGATGCGGAATGTTCAGAAGATTTTTCTGCATAGTTCTGCCTTTGTTAAAGCCAATCATTGTGACAGTGGCAATTTTAAATGTAATGTCAACCTGGAACGACTATCTTCTTCCATCTCTTGTAATCAATAAGGAAGGGATTCAGACATTGCCATTAAAAACATTTTTATTTTTTGGACAATTCGCAAAGAAATGGGATTTAGCTACGGCAGGATTAGTTTTGTGTATGATACCAATTTATTATTTTTTATTTGTGTTGTCAGAAGTATATTGTTAAAGGCGTAACAGAAGGAGCAGTGAAAGGATAAAAATATGAGTGTGAAAAAATCAGTGGTGGAAAAAAAGTGTGGTATACCAGATTTATCCAAGAAGTTTTATGGATAGCAACGGAGATGGGATTGGTGATATAACGGTATTGTTGAGAAGCTTGATTATTTAAAAGAACTTGGAGTGGATGTACTGTGGCTTTCTCCTGTTTATAAATCTCCTAATGACGACAATGGGTATGACATTTCTGATTATCAGGATATTATGGATGATTTTGGAACAATGTCAGATTTTGACAGAATGTTACAGGAAGCACATAAGCGAGGTCTGAAAATCATGATGGATCTTGTTGTGAATCATACATCAGATGAACATCCATGGTTTGTGGAAAGCAGAAAATCCAAAGATAATCCATACAGGGATTATTATATTTGGAAAGACCCTGTGAATGGAAAGGAACCAAATAACTGGGGAGCGTGCTTTGGAGGCTCTGTCTGGGAATTTGACGAACATACAGGAATGTATTACCTGCATTTGTTCTCAAAGAAACAGCCTGATCTTAATTGGGAAAATGAGGAGGTTCGTCATAAAATATATGATATGATGACTGGTGGTGCGAAAAAGGAATCGACGGATTCCGTATGGACGTTATCAGCCTGCTTTCGAAAGTACAGACATTTCCAGACGGGGAGTGCAAAGGCGGTTTGTACGGAGACAGTGACCCTTACATCTGCAGTGGACCAAGAATACATGAATTTCTCAGAGAAATGAATAAGGAAGTATTGTCAAAATACGATTTGATTACTGTAGGAGAAACAGCTGGTGTCACTATTGAACAGGCAAAAAAATATGCAAATCTTGATGGGTCAGAATTAAACATGGTGTTTCAGTTTGAACACGCTTTTCTGGCAAATGGACCTTATGGTAAGTGGACAGATAATCCGGTACCGTTGTTGGAGTTGAAGCAGGTGATGAGCAAGTGGCAGACGGCACTGGAAGGAAAGGCATGGAACAGCCTGTATTGGGACAATCATGATCAGCCTAGGGCAGTTTCCAGATACGGAAATGACAGTTCTGAGTTTCGTGAGATTTCAGCAAAAATGCTGGCTACCTGTCTTCATATGATGCAGGGAACACCATATATTTATCAAGGTGAAGAACTGGGAATGACCAATATCTATTTTGACAGTATTGATGATTATAAGGATATTGAATGTATAGATAATTACCGTGAATTAACAGAATCGGGTTTGATAAGTAAGGAAGACATGATTCGTTATCTGGGATTAAGAGGTCGTGATAATGCAAGAACACCTATGCAATGGAGTGATTCCCCCAATGCCGGATTTACTGTGGGTACACCATGGATTAAGGTAAATCCGAATTATAAGGAAATCAATGCGGAATCACAGATTTCCGATAAATCGTCTGTGTTTCATTATTATAAAAAATTGATTCAACTGAGGAAAGAATACGATATTATCATAGATGGGCATTACAATCTTCTACTTCCTGAAGATGAACGCATCTTTGCATATGAACGAATATTAGGTGGACAAAAACTGTTAGTAATATGTAATTTTACACAGGAAGAAGCAGAGTGTACTTTGGCAAACATAAATGAGGGAACTGTACTTATTTCCAATTATGAGAACCATAAACCGCATATGATGCAGCCATATGAAGCAATTGCGGTTCTCTATGGGGAGTAAGTGTTAAACATCGAGAGATTGGATATCTTATGAATTTGTAGTATCAGTGCGAGTGATTAAAAGGCTGTCGTAAAAGGCAGTCTTTTTTATATGATAAAACATGAAAGACAGAAATTTATAGATTTTGGACAGATTATTTTATGGGCTTTTCACAATGTTATTAACTTAAGGAATCTTTTACATTTTGAAGTGTAAGAGGTTCCTTTTTTTCTGTGATTTTGCTGTATAATAAAAATAGATAATAGGTGTCTTTTTCATAGGGCAGATGGTTCAGGAGTCAATATCCCCACTACCAAGGAAAACCTGGAAGAATTTGGCACTTCCAGCAGAAAAGGAACAAAGCCACAGGCTTCCATAGGTCTTGGATGTCTATATGATGTCATGGACAGGGGATACCCGTCTACCGCGGCTTTTATACGGATGATGGAAAAAGGCATTTTATTCCTTGCACGTCTTAAATCCAGTGATTATAAAAAAGAGCAGGCTGTTATGGCGGCACCAGATGCCTAGGTGGATATCTGTTTGGACAAGAGCCGGATCAGACATTACCAGGGGACGGATATTGGGCGGAGAATGGCGGAACTTGGGCATGTTACCCTACGTATGGTAAAAGTGCCGCTGCCAGACAATAAGGAAGAAATACTTATCACAAATCTGCCGTCCGAAACCTTTGACCACCTGAAGATCGCAGAATTGTACCTGATGAGATGGAATAAGGAAGGATACTTCAGCCAAAGTTCTGGCTTCTTTTACGATAACAGTTCTATTATATGCAGGAATTACAGGAAGTGCATGGGGATTATGCAAAATCGTGTATGACTTAAAGGGAGGATACAATCTGACAGGAGTAGTCATTTCGGGCAGTATGTGGAAGACAGTGGATTTGTATGGATTTTGGTGGACTCGATGCCGATGTTTCTCATTATGCAGGTGAATCTGAATGATATATACAGTATCTGGTACGTTGTAGCTGTAATAGCTGTGGGTGTGTTGGCAGTGTCTCTGACCAAAGGAATATTGCATTATAAAGTCAAACAGGTAGTGTAAGAAGAAACTTACTTGCTTCGGTTAAAATATCGAAATATAAATTTTCCTGTAACGTTTCTTCTGTCTGTGACTTAGTTATATAGAAAGACATCAGATAAAATAATGATACAGCAGACAGGAGGATTATCATGAAACGATATTTAGGAATATTCATTCTGACAGTTATGGTTGGTTTATCAGGTTGTGCATCTGATACAGACAGTGATACTCAGGTGAGCAGCCGTGCATATTCAATGCAGATACAACAAAATCAGAACCGTGTTCAGACATTCAATGGAAGAAGACAGATCAGGTCGTCAGATGGATCTATGTGGACACCGCCGGCAGGGTCATATCAGGATAAAGATGGTTATATTCTGGATAAGGATGGCACCACGATCGGCCAGACCGGACCATTGAAAATCCCGAAAGATGCAGTAGGATAATAAAAATACAAGGAGCAGGAATGGAGAAATCAGAAATCGAAACAATTTACCGGAAGTATTTCCGTGATGTCTTTCTCTATATCCGGGCACTTTCCGAAAATGAAAGTCTGGCAGAGGAAATCACCCAGGAAACATTCCTGAAGGCAATGAATAATATTGAGAAATTTGACGGCCGGAAGGATATCCGCGCATGGTTATTTGTAATTGCGAAGAATACATATTTCCGCTATTGCAGACGAAACAAAATCTACGTGGGCGAAGAATTTTCAGAAATAATGCAGGATTCCATGCAGGATACATCACCGGCAGTACTGGATCAGATCGTGCAGGATGAGACAGTTCGGAATCTCAAACGATATGCAGAACTGATACCGGAACTACAGGGAAGTATTTCATCTGCGGATATATGGTGAACTCTCCTTTGAGCAGATCGGAAAATGCTATCAGAAAAGTGCAGGGTGGGCAAGAGTAACCTACCACCGTGCACGCCAGATGATAAGAGCACAGATAAGTCAGGAGGAAAAGTAAGATGGAAAAAATAAACTGCAACGTGATACAGGATATTCTGCCATTGTACATTGAAGATGCAGTAAGCGAAGATACAAAAGAACTTGTAGAAGAACATCTGCAAAACTGTGAAATCTGCCAGCGGGTATACCATGAGACAAAGGCAGACCTTGAAAATGATATGAAAATCTATGCGCAGACAAAAGAAAACAGCATGAAGCAAATGACCTGAAGAATTTCAGAAAATTTTTAAAGAAAAGAAAGATAAAAACTATCCTGCTTTCCATAGCAACAACCGTAATTTGCTTTGTGGCAGTGTTCACTTTTATGAACAAGCATGTCACATATATCAGCTACAAAGATGCCGGGATTACTATTGTTGAGGATAATAAAGATGAAGTAACGTATAGAACGAATATAAAAGGAAATTATCGCTGGAAAACATCTTTGGACAGAGAAACAGGTGTAATGACTATCCATTTTGAACAGAGCTTGTGGGAAAAATATGTAAGCTGTATTTTTTATCCATATGATCATATTCATGATATTTTGAAGAAAGATGAGATAACAGAAGTATATGTAGATAAGGATGGAACTACAACAACAATCTGGGAAGCTCCGGAGGAAGAACAGAAGGCTTATTTATCTGAAGAACATACAGAGCCGTTAGGATAAAATATTAGAGTATTTTTCAAACACGCTCTAAAATATGAAAGCGAATTTTAAAGCAGTCCTATAGGTTATAAGGATTTACAAAGGGGTTGTCATGGAAGGCAGCCTCTTTTTGTAATTGCCAATGGACATTCTCTTTCTATATGTTACAATAGAACAAGAATATGGAAAGAAAGACAGGAAATCTAACTATGAAAAAACAACTAAATTATGCAGATATCATAAAGGAAGCACTGATCCTGACAGGTGCGGTAGCGATCATTGCGGCAGCAGTTTATTTCTTTCTGGTGCCGAGCCATACATCTGTAAGCAGTATCTCCGGTCTTGGTATCGTACTATCAAACTTTGTACCCTTACCACTGTCTGCAATCACCATGATTTTGAATGTGTACTTCTGATCATTGGTTTCTTTACCTGCGGACGCGAATTTGGCGTAAAAACGGTTTACACCAGTATCGTTTTGCCCTTATTTCTCGGATTATTCGAGAAAGTATTTCCGGACTTTGGTTCTATGACCAACAGCCAGGAACTGGATGTGCTGTGCTATATTCTGATAGTCAGCGTAGGACTGAGCATTCTTTTTAACAGAAATGCATCCTCCGGCGGACTGGATATTGTGGCAAAGATCATGAACAAATATCTCCACATGGAACTGGGAAAAGCAATGTCTCTTTCCGGTATGTGCGTGGCTCTTTCCGCAGCACTGGTATATGATAAAAAGACAGTGGTGCTGAGTATACTGGGAACATACTTTAATGGAATGGTTCTGGATCACTTTATCTTTGACCATAATATTAAACGTCGTGTCTGTGTCATCACTCAGAAAGAGGAAGAACTGCGCAAGTTCATTATTGAAGATCTGCACAGTGGAGCAACGATCTATGAAGCAACAGGTGCCTATAATATGAAGAAACGCAATGAGATCATCACGATCGTAGACAAAACAGAATATCAGAAGCTGATGGCTTACATCAATCGTGAAGATCCAAAAGCCTTTGTGACAGTTTACAATGTATCGGATATGCGCTATCAGCCAAAGCTGTGATAAATACTATGGCAGGAAAACTGAGTGTATGATAAAATAGCAGAGTGATTATATAACCATAAAGAGATTATGGTAGAAAGAGGATAAAAGATGAAAAAAGGAAAAGGAATTGCCCTGCTTCCCATTGGTGTATTTCTTGTATTATACCTTGGACTGGGCATTTTGTTTGAGTATGTGATGGAAATCCCCATGGGATTTTATAATGTGCCTATTGTAGTAGCATTTCTGGCTGCGATCCTGGTTGCCTGTCTGCAGAACAGAGCACTGGATTTTGATAAGAAACTGGAGATCATGGCACAGGGAGTGGGGGATAAAAATATCATCACCATGCTTTTAATCTTCCTTGCAGCCGGATCTTTTGTAGGGGTTGTGGGAAGAAGCAGTGCTGAGAGTGTTGCATATTGTATGCTGAGTCTGATACCTGCCAGATTTTCAGTGTCTGTGTTGTTTGTAGTTGCCTGTTTTGTATCGGTGGCTATGGGAACCTCTGTGGGAACCATTACCCTTCTGACACCGATTGCAGCAGCAGTTTCCACAGCATCAGGATTTGATCTGGCATTTTGTGTGGCTTCTGTTATGGGCGGAGCTATGTTTGGGGACAATCTTTCTTTTATTTCAGATACGACGATTGCTGCATGTAATGGTCAGGGATGTGAGATGAAAGACAAATTCAGGGAGAACTTCTGGATCGCTCTTCCGGCAGCCGGCGCCACACTGATTTTAATCCTGATCCTGTCATTTCAGACAGAAATTCAGGGTCGTGTGCTCCAGCCCTATCATCTGACACAGGTAATACCGTATGTGCTGGTGTTGATCGGAGGAATTGTTGGAATCAATGTATTTGTGGTATTGCTGACAGGAATCGTATCCGGAGCATTTATCATGCTGATCGGAGGACATATCACACCTGTAGAGATCCTGAAAAATATGGGATCCGGTGTATCCGGAATGTTTGAGACCTGTATGGTGGCAATTCTGGTAGCAGCCATGTGTGCGCTGATCCGTGAATATGGTGGATTCGATGCGCTTCTTGGCTGGATCCATAAAATTTTTCGCGGAAAGAAAGGCGGACAGCTTGGAATGGGACTTCTGGTAGGAACTATGGACATTGCCACTGCCAATAATACAGTGGCGATCGTCATGGCTAACCCTATCGCAAAGGAAATGGCAGAGGAGTATGGAATTACACCGAGAAAGACAGCTTCCCTACTGGACACTTTTTCCTGTGTTTTCCAGGGAGTGATTCCCTATGGTGCACAGATGTTGGTTGCAATCTCAGCAGTGAATGAACTGGGTGGTGAGATTTCTGCATTTCAGATCATGCCGAAATTATTTTATCCTATGTTATTGCTGCTCAGTTCTCTGATCACAATTATGAGGAGTTCAGACCGTACAGGAGCTTAAAAGATTCCCCCTGCCGGAAGCTATATTTTTTTCAATTTCTTTCAAAAAATACTTGACCTTCCTCCTTGTGGAAGCAGTATAAAGGAAGCACAGACAGGGCAGTAGAGTAGCGGATCAGCTATATCTGCTGTCAGGAAAGCAAGAGGTAGCAGTATGAAGATCAAACAGGTGGAAGAGCTGGTAGGCATCACCAGAAAGAATATCCGTTTTTATGAAGAACAGGGTCTCCTGAATGTGGAGCGTGCAGAGAACGGATACCGGGAATATCATAGGGCAGACATTGCCAGACTTCAGGAAATCAAATTATTCCGGAAGATGGATATTTCCATAGAAGAGATGAGAGCTCTTTTTGAAAAGCGGAAAAGCCTGCAGTTCTGTCTGGAACAGCACCTGGGAGAACTGGAACGCCGCAGGGAGGGTCTTGTGAAAATGCAGGAAATGTGTGAGCGCCTGATTGCAGAGCATCAGTCCCTGGATACCTTGAATGCCGAGAACTGTCTGGAAGAAATCGAGCAGATGGAGAAAGAGGGTGCAAGGTTTATGGATATAAAGAAAACAGATATCCGTAAGAAAAGAAGGACAGGAGCGATCATTGGAGCAGTAGTCATGATCTTGCTTATGGGATTTACCATAGGGCTTATGCTGTGGGCAAATACACAAGATCCCATACCGACCGGACTGCTGATATTTCTGATCGCCATACCGGTTGTGATCATCGGAGGAATTCTGGCAGCACTTGCAGGACGCATGAAAGAGATTGAAGGAGGAGAAGAGGATGAAGCTTCTAAGTATTGAATACATTCCGGGTGTAGAGTTTGAGGCACTGGGAATTGTAAAGGGAACAGTTGTACAGACAAAAAATGTAGGAAAAGATTTCATGGCAGGGATGAAGACCCTGGTAGGCGGAGAAATCACAGGCTATACGGAAATGCTCAATGAAGCAAGGCAGATTGCCACCAAGCGTATGGTAGATGAAGCCAAAGAGATGAATGCGGATGCTGTGATCGGTGTGAAATATGGCTCCTCCCAGGTAATGTCAGGGGCAGCAGAAGTTATTGCATATGGAACTGCTGTGAAATATAAATAAATGACAGGATGCCGGCGGCATGAGAGATTTGCCGCCGACATCCCTGAAATATGATCTTACACACTGTCTGAAAAGTGATATCACCACAGATGAAAGGTAACAATATGAGCGATAATAAGAATGTAAATCAGGATAAAGGTCTTCAGGGAAATGAAAAAATAGAGCAGGCGATCGCTGCTCTGCAGCAGGAAGCCACTCAGGAAATGCTGGCACATACACTGACTGTAATCCGTAGACGAATGAGAGAAAACGGTCAGTTTATCCTTTCAGTAGAACCGCCCACAGGAGACAACCAACTTCGGATCGGCACAGTGAAAACCGGAGATGGAAAAGTCTGGTGGGCGGCATTTACCGGCTTTGAGGAAGAATTGAAAGGCGGCGGAAGCGTACAATCCACTTTTCTGACAGACATAGATCAGCTTTTCAATTCAGCATTACAGGTAAATGAGATTGAGGGAATCATCCTCAACCCATGGAACCGGACGATCATGCTCGATAAGAACCTGATTAATATTATATTGGGAAATATATGAAGCTATGTAAAGAACTCTCATGTTCAGTTAAATAAAAGTCCTCATTGTTTATCCTTTTTACAATTTCTGCAAAGTTATGCGATAGTTAAAAATGGATAAATACTGAGGACTTTTCTGCTTATCGGGAGTTTCCCATTTTGTTCAATTCAGGCAATATTGTAATCAGCATGGTAATAAAACACAGAGAACCACCGATCACATTGGATACAGGCTCTGCCATAAACACGCCATCTGTGCCCATGTGTAATCCATAGGGCAGGAAATAAGTCAGCGGAACCACGATAAATACTTTACGAAGCAGGGAGAAAAAAATCGCCTGCTTTTTTTTATTCAATGATTTAAACACTGTCTGACCAATATACTGCAGATCCATAAAAATAAAGGCTGCAAAGTAAAGCTTCAGCGCAGGAACGGCATCCTTCAATAACAATTTATCTGAACTGAAGATTCCGATCAGAAATTCAGGGGCAATGAGAATGACGCTCCACATGATACCTGTATAGATCAGAACCATAATGATCAGAACAACCCCAGCTTTCTTTACCCTGTCAGGACGTCTGGCTCCGTAATTGTAGCTGAGAACAGGAGAGGTTCCCTCATTGATCGCATGGATAGCGTCTCCACCATCTGGCGAACACTGGATATAATAGTCATGACAGAGATATAAATATCACCGCCTGTCACGGAAAGAACATTATTGCAGCAGATACTTACCAGGCTGTTAGTCAGCTGCATGATAAATCCGGCAGACCCCAGACTGATGATATCCCTGGCATGTCTGGTGCACTCAGAAATCTCATTTATATGAATCCATCTTACCTTCAATTCTGATTTTCCATGAAGAAAATAAAATACAAGCAAGGCAGAGAGAATCTGAGAGATGACAGTAGCAATCGCTGCACCCTTAATCCCCATATCCAGAACAAAAATAAAAATCGGATCAAGAATAATATTTGCCACTGCACCGACTGTTACTGACAGCATACCGATAATGGCATATCCCTGTGCATTGATAAAAGGATTCATTCCTGTTGCTATCATGGAAGGGAGAGTACCCAGAAGGTAAATCATCAGATAGGGATACGCATAAACCAGAGCATCATCTGAAGCACCAAACAGAGTCAGTAAGGGGCGGGCAAAAAGAAATCCGATCAGCATCAGCACAGCAGCACTTCCACATAACATGGTGAAAGCAGTATTCATGATCATGTCAGCAGTCCTGGAATCTCCTTTTCCGCGGTTGATAGAGAAAATTGGTGCACCTCCGGAACCAAAGAGATTACTGAAAGCAGTAATGATCATGATGATCGGAAAGCATAAGCACAGCGCCAAGTGCAGTTGTTCCTATATCATGGATCCTGGCGATATAGATACGGTCCACAATGTTGTATAAAAGATTCAATATCTGCGCTACCAGCATGGGAAGCGCAGCGCTTAATATATTGTTGGTCACAGTTCCGTTTTTAAAATCAATTCGTTTCATTATAAATCTTCCTAAGTTTAAAACTTTTATCGTGCATATAAGTATATCATAAAGTAAACAGAAATTCACTCTGATACAGTGGTGTTGGAACAAAATAGTTACTGTTCACTCCGTTCACAGTAACGTAGCCAAAATTCATTCCAGATTGCTGCGGCAATGGAATTTTGGCTCGTATGTCTCGGGATTTTGGCATATTCATGCCAAAACACCTCGCGGGACAGTGGCATGTGAACAGTAACACAAAATATTCTCTGAAATTGTCATAAGTCATGATACAGAGAATAAAAAAGCATTTTTTATCCATACTATTTTCATGTAATAAAATACAGTATTTCTTAAAAAAGGAGACAACAGACTATGATTTTAAAAGAAAAGGAACGTTCAGTAATCGAAGATCTTCAGACACAAGAGAAAAGCTGTGTGGAAAAGTATGGAAAATACGCAGAACAGGCCAGGGACCCGGAGCTTAAAAATCTTTTCCGGAATATCCAGCAGGAAGAACAGAAGCATTATGAGTCTTTGTCAATGATTCTTTCAGGTAGTGTGCCTGAATGTAACTGTAATGACAGATCAGGCAGAGACTATCAGCCAAAAGCAGTCTATACAGCCATGAGTTCACCGGAAGATAAACAACACGATGCGTTTCTTGCAACAGACTGTATTGGTACAGAGAAGCTGGTGTCAGGAACATACAATGATGATGTATTTGCCTTTGGCGACAGTGGTGTACGCAAGCTGTTGGCTGATATACAGATTGAGGAGCAGAATCATGCGGAGATGCTGTATAAGTATAAGACTGTGAATGGAATGGCATAAGAAGTCTTAAGGCATTGAGCAGAGTAGCATATTGGGAAAATTCTATACCAGGACTGCTATAATTACCTGACAAGAGACAATTGGTTTTGACTGTCTCTTGCCAGGTACATCTTATTTTACAAAAAATATGATGGTATAAATGTTGGGATATTTTATGAAAAATTTTGTAAAATTTGTCATGATAAAAGCCATAAGATAATTGCTAGAGCGTGTTTGAAAAATCATTCCCATAATCTGCACGCCCCACTTTGCGATATATTTTGCCCAAATTTGTTTTCCGTAGCTCGCTACGACGCCCTTATTCGAACAAAATCTCCCACAAATTGTGACGCACATCTTGCGGAAAGCATTTTTCAAACACATTCTAGGAATTCCGATTAGTTACGTAAGGTGTAATAGTGAATTTTGGCAGGAATGAATAAGAATTTTTTATAAATACTTGAATGAATATAGTAAATATAATACACTACTCATTAGTAGTATATTATTTATATTTGTTGGAGTTATTTGTATTGAATTTTTTGGGTCTGATAATATTAAAAATAATTTATTTGCAGAAGGTATATCTCTAGATGATGAATTTCAGGTATCTTCTAAGTGAAGTCATGAAATCCTAAATATTTGGAATTTGCTGATTCATTACTTGAATCGTTGTTTTCTTAATGTTTGACAAGTTCTAAGTTTAAATATCTCATCGTGTATGCTTGAACAAATTTGGAACTTGGGAATTTAATATCATAATATGAAAGTGTGGAAAAAATGGCAGGGATTAAAGATGTTGCAAAAATGGCAGGAGTAGGTGTGGGAACAGTTTCAAGAATGCTTAATGACAGTGGATATGTTTCTCTGGATACGAGGGCCAAAATAGAAGCTGCTATGAAGGAATTGAATTATACACCGAATGAACTTGCCAGAAATCTGTATTATAAAAAAGTGGTATAATTGCGGTACTTGTACCGAATGTATCCAATCCTTTTTTTGCTGAGTTTGTTGATTGTGTAGAAGGGGAACTGCGCAAAGCCGGCTTCAAAATTATGTTATGTAACACATTGAAAGATGTAAAGGCTGAAGCTGAATATCTGGATTTGCTGAACAGACATATTGTAGATGGGATAATTGCGGGAATGTCTTCTTTGGATGAAAGTGAGTATTCTAAATTCATAAGCCGATTGTTGCGCTTGACAGATATCTGGGAGAAGAAATTCCGGTAGTAGCTGTGGACCATAAAATGGGTGGACGCCTGGCAGCAGAAGTGTTGCTGCGTAATGGCTGCAAAAGAATACTTCATTTCAGAAGTACTGCAGAAAAAGAGTCTTTATATCATGATCGTCATGCAGAATTTCAAAAAATTATGGATGAGCAGGGAATAGAACCTATTGTTATGATCTGGACTGGCGGCGTTTGGATATTCAGTATTATCATCAGGTTGCAGAAGAAGTTATGGAAAAAAATCTGAAATTTGATGGTGTGTTTGGTGTAGACCGACTGGCTATTGAATGCATGAATGGATTGATCAGGCAACACAAAAAAATCCCGGAAGAGGTAAAAATAGTTTCTTATGATGGAACGTATATTACAGATTGGTAGAACCGCAAATAAGTACAATTGTTCAGCCCATTGACAGAATGGCAGAGGAATCTGTAAAAAACCTTTGTGAGCTAATTAATGGAAAAAAAAGTGAAAAATAAAAAAAGTATTTTAATACCTGAATTCCGTAAAGGCGGAACAACAGTATAAACAGATGTCATACGTGCGTTGTGTCATTTGTTACAAATAAAGGATGAAAAATAAAAATAAGTACAAAATATTTGGACATAATTTATAAAAAAAATAAA
>ENA-OQCX01000555-OQCX01000555.1-human-gut-metagenome-genome-assembly--contig:-NODE-555-length-19336-cov-2.346765_pt1 | contig 19336 bp, 29 predicted proteins | sample MGYA00242762_ERZ504587 | MGnify/ENA primary metagenome ERZ504587 (study PRJEB26092, sample SAMD00036337) | human gut metagenome | host: Homo sapiens | study: EMG produced TPA metagenomics assembly of... | reverse complement strand
TTGTCACCTTACGTGTGTCCAACTGAACGGAATCTCCGTATTGCTTTCCGTACTGACGGTACTCTTTCTGATTGCCTCTTTGATTGTTGCCTTTACCCCGTTGCGCAATTATCTGCCCGGATACATGAACAGTGAAATTCGTGCGCAGGTCGTGGAGAATGCCCTGCGTGTAGACTCGCTCCAGCAACTCGTAGACAGGCAGAATCTGTACATAATGAATATCCAGGACATCTTTCTGGGTAAAATCAAAACCGACACCATCCATTCCATCGACTCCCTGACTACCGTACGGAAGATTCGCTTATGGAACGAACGCAACGCGAGGCTGAATTCCGCAAACAGTACGAGGAAACGGAGAAATACAACCTGACGAGCATCGCCTCACGCCCCGAAGTAGACGGACTGATATTCTACCGCCCCACCCGCGGCATGATTTCATCTCCTTTCAATGCCGAAAAGAGGCACTTCGGAACGGATATAGCCGCCAATCCGGGAGAAAGCGTATTGGCAACCCTGGACGGAACGGTCATTCTGAGTACCTATACAGCCGAAACCGGCTATTTGATAGAGGTACAGCATAACCAGGATTTCGTATCCGTCTACAAGCATTGCGGCTCTTTGTTGAAACGCGAAGGCGACACCGTAAAAGGCGGAGAAGCCATTGCCCTGGTAGGCAACAGCGGACAACTGACTACCGGACCGCACCTGCACTTCGAACTGTGGCACAAAGGAAGGGCGGTAAACCCGGAACTCTATATCGTATTTTAAAAGTATAAAGCATTAAGTATAAGATATAAACCTGAAAGCATAAATTATAAGACTGATGAAGAAACAAATTGCCATACTTGGCTCTACCGGCTCTATCGGTACACAGGCATTACAGGTCATAGAGGAACATCCCGACCGATACGAAGCCTATGTACTGACAGCCAACAACCGGGTGGAGGATTTGATAGCTCAGGCGCGCAAGTTCAAGCCTGAAGCAGTGGTAATAGCAAATGAAACGAAATATCAACAACTGAAAGACGCACTTGCCGACCTCCCCATCAAAGTGTATGCCGCGAAGAGGCCTTATGCCAGATTGTGGCGGAAAAACCTATCGACATGGTACTGACAGCCATGGTAGCTATGCCGGGCTGAAACCGACTATGAACGCAATCCGTGCACGCAAGACGATAGCCCTCGCCAACAAGGAAACATTAGTCGTGGCGGGCGAGCTTATCAACGACCTGGCACGTTTCAGCGGTACTCCCATCTTGCCGGTAGACTCCGAACATTCTGCCGTGTTCCAGTGTTTAGCCGGAGAAATGGGTAACCCTGTCGAGAAAGTTATACTGACAGCTTCCGGCGGCCCGTTCCGTACCTGTACAATGGAGCAGCTTGCCACCGTAACCAAGGCACAGGCTTTGAAGCACCCCAATTGGGACATGGGAGCCAAAATTACAATAGACTCCGCTTCCATGATGAACAAGGGATTTGAAGTGATTGAAGCAAAATGGCTGTTCGGTGTACGCCCCGACCAGATAGAAGTAGTGGTACATCCGCAATCCGTCATTCACTCAATGGTGCAGTTTGAGGACGGAGCAGTGAAAGCGCAGTTGGGAATGCCGGATATGCGCCTGCCCATTCAGTACGCATTCTCCTATCCGGAACGCCTGAAAGCGTCTTTCCCCCGGCTGGACTTCAAATTGTGCACGGACCTGACATTCGAGCAGCCGGATACGAAACGTTTCCGCAACCTGGCGCTGGCATACGAAGCGCTGCACCGTGCAGGAAACATGCCATGTATCGTCAATGCAGCCAATGAGGTGGTGGTAGCCGCTTTCCTACGGGACGAAATATCATTCCTCGGCATGAGCGACGTAATCGAAGAAGACAATGGCAGCGCGTATCCTTTATACAAAAACCTGCTTACGAAGACTATGTGGCAACTGACGCAGAAGCCAGACGAATAGCAAAAGAATTGATAGTTAAAAATTAAATTGCAAATAATAAAATAGTAAATAATTAGATGGAAACATTCTTGATCCGTGCCCTGCAACTTATAATGAGCCTTTCATTGCTCGTAATAATCCATGAAGGCGGGCACTTCCTCTTCGCTCGTTTATTTAAGACACGAGTGGAAAAATTCTGTTTGTTCTTTGACCCGTGGTTCACCTTGTTCAAATTCAAACCGAAAAACAGTGAAACGGAATATGGTATCGGCTGGTTGCCTTTAGGCGGGTACGTCAAAATTGCAGGTATGATAGACGAGTCTATGGATACCGAACAGATGAAACAGCCCATGCAACCGTGGGAATTCCGTGCCAAACCGGCATGGCAGCGTCTGCTGATTATGATAGGCGGCGTACTGTTCAATTTCCTGTTGGCATTGTTCATCTACTCCATGATACTCTTTGCGTGGGGAGATGAATATGTACCTTTGCAGAAAGCCCCGCTGGGTATGGACTTTAATGAAACGGCTAAAGCAATCGGTTTCCGTGACGGCGATATATTGGTATCCGCCGACGGCGTACCTTTTGAACGCTATGGTGGCGACATGCTGACAAGCATCGTCGATGCACGTCAGGTCAGCGTATTGCGTAACGGGCAGGAAGTATCCGTGTACATCCCCGAAGATATGATGGAACGCCTGCTTGCCGACAGTGTCCGTTTCGCTTCATTCCGCTATCCGTTTGTCATCGACAGCATTATGCCGGGACAACCTGCCGCACTTGCCGGATTACAACCGGGTGACAGCATCACTCAATTGGATGGACGTAACATCGCTTACTTCGACTTTAAGGAAGAAATGCTGAATCGCCAAAAAGCAGCCAACGACAGTACCAGCCGTCTTCTCACCCTACTTACGTCAGAGCGGGAGTAGCGGATACCGTAAAGCTGACTACAGATTCTTTATATCAAATCGGTGTCGCTGCATCCCTGCAGACAAACAAGCTGTTGCCCGTTGTCAAGAAAGAATATAGTTTCTTCGCATCTATCCCGGCCGGGGTTACCCTGGGAGTAAATACGCTGAAAGGTTATGTCAGCCAGATGAAGTATCTTTTCTCTAAAGAGGGCGCTAAACAGCTTGGCGGTTTCGGAACAATCGGCAGCATCTTCCCTGCAACATGGGACTGGTATCAGTTCTGGTACATGACGGCATTCCTTTCAATCATTCTTGCTTTCATGAACATTCTGCCTATTCCGGCATTGGACGGCGGACATGTCCTGTTCCTCATCTACGAGATTGTAGCACGTCGCAAACCCAGCGATAAGTTTATGGAGCGTGCTCAAATGGTAGGTATGTTCCTATTGTTCGGCTTGCTGATTTGGGCTAACTTCAATGATGTGCTCAGATTCTTCTTCTGATGATTAGGATATAAAAAAACACATCGTCTGTTATAGTCAAACAGACGATGCGTTCAGTACTAACAGATGGTGCATTCCATATAAACGCACCATCTGTTTTTTTATATTTTTATACCAAGTGTGCAATCCACTCTTCACGGTCGCCCGGCAGAAGGTCGATAACCGGAATCTCAACCATTGTATAACAACCCGGTTGCTGACGCATTGCAGCACGTGCCACACATACCAGCACTTGCGCAGTAAGCGCCGGATTATTGATGCGCATGTTGAATTCGAACAGTTGGTTCTGTGTTTTTCCGGAACGCCCTTACGGGTCAGGTTTACACCGTGTCCCATATCAAGCAGTGCATCTACGCTCGGAACAAGCTTCACATGCGTTTCGTCATTTACAAAATACGGATCGGCTTTGATGGCGGCAGCTACTTTGTCAAATTCGTAACCATCGTTCAGTTCGATGTAGACCATACGGCGATGTATGCCCGTACCGGTAGGAATCGTCATTGAAAGAGCGGCTTTTACACCTCGATAGCCTTTACTGCCACCGTATGTCCCATACTCATACCCGGACCGAAGTTGGTATAGGTAATTCCCTTCGGCGCAATAGCCTCCAGCAAGGTACGCACAACAGAATCACTTCCCGGATCCCAACCGGCAGAAATAATAGAAACAGTATTATGTGCTTTTGCCTCAGCATCCAGTGTACGGCGCAATGCCGGAATGCCGGTATGAATATCGAAGCTGTCCACTGTATGGATGCCAAGTGCCAATATCTCTTTAGCATATTTCTCAACGCTACGCGTAGGAGTACAAAGGATGGCCACATCCACATCCTTCAACTCTTTGATATCTTTCACTACGGAATATTCACTCAATTCTGCAGGACGGTTCTCTGCCCCTGCACGACGTACTACTCCTGCGATTTCAAAATCGGGAGCTGCCTGTAATGCCTCAAGTACAAAATGTCCGATATTGCCATAACCCACGATGGCTGCTCTTACTTTTTTCATCTTTTTATCGGTTTTAGTTATCAACTTTCTATTTTATGAGCGCAAAAATAAGCATTTTAATTTATAACTTAATACAGAAGTTTGCATGTTTCACAGAGTTTTTCTTTTTTTAGAGACTTAAAGTCAATAATAATTCCTACATTCGCAGAATAGGAATAATAATCATATGATAGAATACATAAAAGGTGAGATTGCCGAGTTGAGTCCGGCAAGCGCAATTATAGACTGTAACGGCCTGGGATATGCCGCAAATATCTCCTTGAATACGTATGCTGCCATACAAGGAAAGAAAAGCTGCAAACTGTATATCTACGAAGCTATCCGTGAAGATGCATATGTCCTCTACGGTTTTGCAGACAAACAAGAACGAGAACTGTTCCTGCTACTGATTTCCGTATCGGGCATTGGCGGCAATACGGCACGTATGATTCTCTCAGCCTTATCGCCCTCTGAACTGATAAATGTCATAAGCACGGAAAATGCCAATCTGCTGAAAACAGTAAAAGGCATCGGTTTGAAAACAGCCCAGCGTGTGATAGTCGATTTAAAAGACAAAATAAAAACCAGCGGAGAAGCCGCCGGAACTACCGGCATAACCGGTCTTGCCTCTACTGCCGCCAACGTACAGGTACAGGAAGAAGCCGTAGCCGCCCTCACAATGTTGGGATTCGCACAGGCTCCTTCACAAAAAGTTGTAATGGCTATTCTGAAAGAAGATGCCGGTGCACCGGTAGAGCAGGTCATCAAACTGGCTCTGAAAAGATTATAACCCCATAAAATAATATTCACACTTTAAAAGCAAACAAACTATGAAGCCAGTTCCTATTTTTATGAAACAATGGTTGGAAGCCAATGAACGTACACGTATTCTGCCCGGTGACCAATGGTATCTCGATTTCTCAATAAAGACACTCCCGATACTAAAAGAATCTCCCTTATTCAAGGAAAGCGAATATGCACAGAAAGATGCCGCCACATCACTCGGCATGTATTTTCAGGATGCAATTGCCCAGACAGGAGGTTGGAAAACATTCTCCGAGGCATACTATGCATTATACAATAGGCATCTTCCTTTTACCGGTTATCTGACAGCTACATCCCCGATGAAATCAATCTGGAAGATGTGGCATTCGTATTGTGGACATTGAAATCCCACTTTGCAATCTTCAATCCGGATGAATATACGCTGCAAGACCCGTTTGATAAAGACTTACTGGCTCTGGCACAGAAAGTATACAAACTGATGGATGAAAACTTGAAAAAGCCCCTATCAATGAAGAGCCTTCATCTGTTTTGTGGCTAATGGGACCGGATTTACTGGATATGCCCTTGGAGCCGCTTCCCGAAATTACTCCCGAAACAAAATTGAGCAAGGATGTTGAGCATTGCCTGGAATACAGTAATGGAAAGCCTTTGCTATACTTTACTACCTATAAAGAGCTCTGCAAATTCTTTGTTGAAGTTCTAAAATGGGAAAACACACCTTCTGCTTTACTCCCTGACTTACAGTACAAAAAAGAATTCGTAATATACGCCAATGCCAAAGGTATGCTAATAGCCCACAACGTAGCTGCCTATTTTTGTGAAGAGCACAACCCGATGTACAATGCCGAACGCGCCGCTGCCGAAGGCTACAAACTCTTTTGCCGCCCGGGAGGCTGCCCGTTCGATTTAATAAAGTATGGTATGCTCAAAGGAATATTACCTGACGTACAATTGCCATTTGACAACGGCAAAGAAATACTACAGCAAAATTGGGATTTTATCGCCCGTTATTATCTATGTGAATATTATGAAGGGGAATAAAAACGCACAATTGCACCCTAACCGGAACAAAAAAGCCAAACCGACAGGAAAAAGAATAGGCAAATCAAAACCGTCCAAGGCTAATAACCAATTGAACAGAAGGGTGAAGTAAGCGGTTAACGATTAGTGATTAGCGGTTAACGATTAGCGACTGTTATGCGAACGTAATTACCAACCTAATCACTAATCGCTAACCACTAATTATCCATCATAATTCTATGATTTCTTCTTTGCACAAAGTCAGTTTCTCAAGACCGTCGGTGGTTACTGCCCATGAGTTTTCAATTCCGACAGGACCTATACCGGGTAAAACAATCTTGGGTTCCAAAGCAAAAACCATACCCGGTTCCAATTCCTGCTTCATACGAGGAGCCAATACGGGCATTTCATTTATTTCCAAACCAATACCATGCCCTATGAATTTCGCCTTTTGGTCTACTCCCATAAAATAATCTGCAAAACCGGCTTTCGTTACTATTTCAATAGCCTTGTTATACATATCTTCACAAACAGTTCCCGGTTTTGCCATTGCCACAATCTCCTCTTGTGTTTCTAAACACGTCTGATGTGCAGCATAAGCCTGTTCCGGCAACTTGCCAATGGAGAACACACGGCTCATATCGCCCATGTAACCATAGAAGTTTCCACCCATATCCACCATGAAACATTGCCCCGCTTGCAGGAGAGTGCCACTCACGCCACCGGGCAATGAAGGATCAAGCCCTTTGCCGCCCAATGCAAAATCATACGGAGAAGGAACCGCTGCATTGTCACCGGCCAAAAGACTTCCCATGAAGATTTCCATGCTCTGTCCGAATACACGGAAAATACCCAGACAACCTTCCAGACGCATCAACCGTTCTATTTCAACAGATAATTGACGGTCTGTCATTCCCGGCTGATAAACCGAGGGAATCTGTTCGTATGCCTTTGCATGGGCAATTCCGGAACGGCGGAACATTTCAATTTCTATCGGAGTTTTTATGCTTCGCGCCTGACGAATCAATGCTGTACCACAGGATACGACCTCTGTTTCGGGAAAGCAGGCAGCCAGGCGATTATACTCCGTAAAGGGCAGTTCATCACCTTCCAGCATCAGTTTTACCGGCAAAGGAAGACCGCATTCCTTCAATAACCCGGTTATTTGCTCCGGCTTACGGATAGGATGAATATGCTCGCCTCAATGTCATTAGGGCGCTTTATGAACAAACGCGCAGGAGCATTCAACGGCAAATATAAATATCCGCTTACTACGCGACCATACGTATAGATTAAGTTTACATTATAGGTAATAAGTGCCGCATCAATACCTTGCTGGGCCATGAGGGCACGTATCTTATCACGTCTTAATTTCAATTCCGGTTGTAACATCTCTTAGTTATTTATAATTTTCGAGCAGCAAAGGTAATAATTTTAGATGCAACGGAATTACTATTCGGGCACATAAATAATCTCGCCGTTATCCAGCTCATAAGCAATCCCCACCTTTTTGCCTTTTTTGCCGCTTTTAGTATCCTGGTTCTCAGATGGAGTGTATTTATTGATTTTCTGACCTTCTTTCGTAATAATCTCCATGTTCTCTTTTCCGGGATTCTTTACCATAGTGAAATCTTCCTGGCTGAACATCTCGGTCATATTGTAACGGCTCACCAATGCAACCATAAGTGCTACGGCAAATACCATTGCAACATCGAAAAGGTTGCTTACCACACTCATCGGGTCGCTATCTTCTTCTTTTCTCAGCAAACGCCTTTTCATTATTCTTTTTGGTTTTGGTTTAACAATTCAGAGAGAAATTCGAGATTAGTCATATCCTGCAAATACCAACGCTGCTTGACTTGCTGTGTTATAAACCCGATAGCACTGGAGAACAACCCGACAACCGTAGTGGCAAATGCCACCTGCATATTGTAGGCCATCGAGCAATGTCGCCGGTGGAAAGCCCTACAAGTGCCGGACCCATTGGAATCAGCGTTCCCATTAATCCCAACATCGGTCCCATTTTGGTTAGAGTCTTGGATATTGCCAAATCTTTATCCGCCGCTATCTCAAAATCGGCAAGCAGGCGCTGCACGTGCGCCGGACTGTCTTTCATCTCAATAATACGGTGAATGTAAGCAACCACCAAAGAGTTGTTCTTTTTGGAGAGGTGTCCGCCCAGCTCCGAAACAGTTTCAGGAGTCAGTGCATCCAACTCCTTGCGCAGCAGGGCATCGGTCTTACGAATAGCCAGGTATTGCCCGAAAAAGTTTCCGAGGAGCAAGACCGAACGTCCGAAAAGAATAATCAACAATACGATAACAGGAACCAGAAGCCCTGTAGATATCCAATAGAGAATGTCTGAAATGTAATTCATAATTTTTTATTTAATTAGTTAGTTTGTCTTTTCAATTTCACTTTTCTTAAAATCATTCCGACCAATGCACCGGCAACAAGCAGGATTGTCAAGCCTGCCAACGCTCCCCAGTCTACCTCGTCTATTCCTTTCACTGCCGTACGGCCGTTGACAGTAGCGATAATTCCCAAAATAGCAATCAGGGCATTGGCGAGGAAAAGCAATTCCAGCCGAAGCTCTTTTTCGGGCAGTAACCAGCGCAAAAGGAAGCTCCCGGCAGGTATCAATACGAATACCGCCGCTGCCATGCTCCAGGCAATCAGGGAAAAGGATACCCCGGGGAAGGAGAATATCAATGCGACCAAGCCGCAGAACAGTACCGGAAAAACTAAAATACCCGGAAACCAGCGTAGTGCCTTATAAGCCCATAGCACGCGCTTCTTCACAAGTCCGGCACTTTGGATATGTGCAGCCAGCATGCAGAAGGTCATCTGCAGAACCACTTCCACGCTCAGTACAACGGAAGTATCGAGCATCAGTGCAGGATTAGCCAGCCAGTCGGCAATCTGGGTTTTGGACTGCTCGATAGCATAAGACCACATCAGCCCTACGAACAAGGCACAGATGACGGATATTGCCAGTACCGACCTTAATTTACGATAAGTTTGCTTCAACATGAAGTTAAAGCAAACCAATATCATAAGTACCAAAACAACTGTCTCCATTATTCCTGTAGTTTTTTACGACGATGACGGACGAGCAACAGTAGTACGACGATAGCAAGCACTACTACCAAACCGACTATCGTATTGCTCAGTACATTGGTCTGTTCTTCTGCGACAGAAGCTATCTCCTCTTTTTTCATCACCATCCTTTCTTGTCGTCGGATGCGACAGCTTCACGTATCTGAACAATGTTTTTCTTATATTCCGCCGCTGCCTGCGCATCGGTTTTCGAAGCAATGAACTGCCTTAACTTGGCATTGTCGCAAACAAAGCCGGAACAGGAGGGTTTGTACTTGTTTACCAAATCGGTGTGCAACTTGGCTATATCGGCCACTTGCTGCTCGCTGGCTTTCCACATTCCCTTGCGCACCGTCTCCAGCATGACAGCGGTCATTTCTTCCCAAGCTGCCGGATTCTGTTGCTCGAAATATTCATGCAAGCCCAGGCCGAACTTATCCTTTACGTACACATTATATATCTCATCCCACATTTCCTTATCGATAGCTTTGGGCTTCATCACATTCCAGCCATATGTGTTTTGTACAATCTCGGCAAATGTATTCGCAGCACCTGCTTCTCCTTTCATTTTCTCCTTGATATAGGTAGGGTTGAAAATAGTGGTACGGCTCTCCACTCCGATAGCTTCCTTGACCTCCTGCATGCGGAAGTTGTTGCGATTGCGGTAATCGCTCAGGTAAGCATCCGGGTCTTTCCCGTCACATTACGAACAGCCAGGTTGAGCCCGCCATAAACTCGTACACGTGTCGAGGCTCAATGCTCCCCACGTATTGCTCTGGCGAGGCTGTATAACCGCATCCGTACGTGTCAGCGCAGCTCGAAAGCGAATTGACGGAAGGCTTCCCAGTTCTTTTCACTACCATAGTAAGCACCCATATTATTCAAATAGGTATCTGCTATTTCTTTCTCGCTTTCCCAACGGTCACCGCTCATCACCATACCCTGGATACCGGTTCCATAACCGCCGTTAGCTCCTCCGAACACGCGAAATGTAGAAACCTCCCTGGCATCTTTAGGAGTCAGGCCTTTTTCTATCAACACCCGTTCTGCTTCGACCACTCCGGCAGCAACCTGATTTTCGTACTGGTCGTCTTTTGCATGGGCAGCCATTTCAACCGCTCGGTTAATAAGGAACAAGCGGGAAGCTGCGATGTCCCTCAACTGCCCGCTCGTCTGTACTACCACATCGATACGCGGGCGTCCCAGTTCTTTCGAGGGGATGAGTTTCAAATCCGATAACACGGCCGAAAGCATCCCGCAGAGGTTCCACACCCAGCATATAGAGTATCTGGGCGATAGTGGCTCCTTCCGTCTCGATAAACTCGCCGCTCCACAGCGTATAGCTTACTTTACGGGGAATGCTATCATTGTGCCGGCGTTTATACATCTCGATTGTATTATTTGCCAACTGTATGCCTTTCTCCCATGCCGCCTCGCTTGGGGTAGCCTCTGCATTGATTCCGTAGAGGTTGCGTCCGGTAGGCAAGGTATTGGGATTTACTATCGGATCGCCTCCCGGTGAAGGCAGTATATCCGCCGTTCAATGCATTCGTCATGCTGAGCAGTTTCTTTTTCCGGACTTTCTATAAGTGCCTTTTTATATTCTCCGACATTTTTAATTGTGCGCTCGACTTCCATGACTGCCAAAGCAAAAGTGATTTCTTCTTTGGTATATTCTACGGAAGAAGGCATTTTCTTCATTACGGCTTTCTCTCCGCCTCCCATAGCCATCATCATCGCCATCATGCCCTGCGGCGCATTACGCGATTTTTCTATCTTCCGGGCTTTGGTTAGTTCGTCAGATGTAATATCCGCCACACGGCAGATGAGCTCGTCCGCTCCCAAAGCCGGATTAGACAGCAACCGGGTTACTAAAGCGCGGGCAGGATTCAGATAATGCTGTGTGAACAAAGCGCGGTGTTTCACCGTTTTTCGTCGGCGCGTTTGCGGAGTTTGTCCAGGGCAAGCAGGCTGTATGCAATCGGTTCGGTAGCCATGGCGTACACACTACTCCTGATGCGCGTATCTTCATAAGGAACGCCCATTGTATAAAGCTGTCCCGTTATTTTCTCCGTAGCCAGTTCCTCGGCAAAGTTCTCGATACGCAAAATCTCGTCTTCCGTATAAGGAACGGTGAGTACGCTGTCCAGTTCCAGCTCGCGGTGAATACCCAGCTTTACCGCCACTGCCTTCACAGCTAAAGAAGCACGGCGCAAATCGACTTCGCTACGCATATCTTTCCGGGATTCCTGTTCGTGCGCACCGTTAGAACAAGCATTGACAGCATTATTGTATATCTTAATTTTCTCCACAAGTTCACGATAGATACCACGGACACTGCTCTCGAGGAACGGAGGGGTGAGGTAAGACTGCAAGCCTGCATATGCCTGCGTTTGGCTATCATACCTTCTCCCACATTTCCTATCGAATAAATATAGAAATGAGGCAAAGCGCCTACCAGCCGGTCGGGCCAGTCGTTACTACTCAAAGCAACCTGCTTTTTCGGTGTAAATTCCAGACTGCCATGAGTACCGAAGTGAATCAACGCATCGGCCTTAAAACCGAACTGCGTCCACAAATAAGATGCAATATAAGTGTGAGGAGGTGCGGCATCCGTACCATGAACAATCTTAAACGCATTGTCTCCCTTTCCGGCGGCATTTTGCGGCAGCAACACCACATTCCCGAACTGTAAGCGGGCAACTCCCAGGCGTCCGTCATCGGTAGCCATATACTCACCGGGAAATCTCCGAAGGAAGATACGACCTCCGCATACTTTTCCGGCCTGAGTACTTTCCCTACCCAACTTTCGTACTGTTCTTTGGTAATCAGTTCGGGATGCCCGTTCTTCATAAAGTTGTCGAAAGCTCCTTCCGCATACGTTCCGAATACAGCTCCCTGTGCTTGTATCATACGTTCCAGTTCTTTGGAGGATGCCGGCAAGCCGTCTACCTTATACCCTTCTTTCTTCAAATGCAGCAATAGGTTGTAAAGCGAAGGGGCAACTTCCATACCGGCAGCAGCCATTGCGTTCTGTCCCGGGCCTTTATAATAATAAATCGCCACGCGCTTTTCATTATTGGGCTTGTTCTGCAACTTGATATAGTTATTCACCGTCTCTACAAAAGTTTCCAAACGTTCGGGAATGGCAAAAGCATGCTGCAATCCTTCTTCATCCCTATAATGTCCGAACAAAGCGAAAGGACGGATAGCCCCGTCTATTTCGGGGGTTACGACACTTTGCGAGAGAAATCCGCCGCTCATTCCCATTTTGTCGTTCTCCCACTCTTCTACGAGCGGTTTACATTCAGCGGAGTAAACAACGGGATATTCTGTTGTGCCAGATAATCCACGATATAGTCTCCCATGCGCGTGCGCCATATTGATGACTGCCGAGGGGGATACCGAATCAATTTGGTGCCTGCCAATGAAGCCTTTCATACTCCGTACCGGATAAACGACATTACCCGTCTCCTCCAGTTTCCGGATAAGGTCTGCCGGTTCGCCCATCATACCAGTGATTATGATACGGGGAGCTCTCTCTTGCAACAGCCCGTTTTCCTGCAGGAAAGCATTGTATCCGGCTATCGTATTGAAACCGAGTTCTTCATCATCCGGCTTCTTCGGGTCGGCATGATATATCATATCATTGGAGCGTTCTGTTACAGCTTCAGGTTCGTCTACCGAAATAAGCTTACCGTCGATATGCTTACGTACATAATTCAGCATGCTACGGTAGTTACGGCGCCCGCCATTCCCCAGATAACTTCTCAAAGTGTCGGCCTGGATAGAGTCCAGCGAAATTATCTCATTGGCAGGATTGGTGGCGGAAGTGGTCAGAATGGGCAAGCCGCCATCAGCAGCCTTCTGTATCTGCGCACGCTGTTCTTCCGTTATTCTCATCCCCATGGCATTGATAAATACCATGTCGTAGGAAGTCAGTTGATCCAGTTCGTCGGTACTGACTTCTGCTATCTTTATAAATGAATTATCATTAGCCTTGGATATTTGTCCGAGACTGATAACTTGATAATTGACAAATGCTACTCTTGTAGAACTGAACCATAAGTTCCAGATACCTATAAGCAGCAACACGAGGACGGCCGCACAGCCGCTCCCCAATAGTTGTTTTTTCTTCATATCGATATTTTAATATTTATAACCCGAACATATCTGCAATATTAAGATTTACGGTTCCTATTACACTGATTCCTTTTTGCGGAACCTGCAGGGAACTATCGGCAGCCTTGTCTTTATAATTGAACAGGTTATCGATACCCAGATTGAGGGATATGCCTTTCGGAAGGGTAACTCCGGTATTCAACGAACACATCGTACGTGCATCGTAAGTGGTTATTTCATACGCATAAGTACCGTCATCATTTTGGTTTCTTGTATAAGTATCGAACTTTGCCCCCCACTGCCCGTTCAGCGAACAGTTAAAACCTATCTTTCCGAACTTATGCGAATACATAGCATTGAAAGTTGCCGTATGCGGGCGCACCAAAGAAGTATTCCGTCCGTCAACCTCTTCATAATCGTTCGTATAAGCATAAGAACCTGTCAATATCAGCCCGAAACCAAAACGGTAGCGCAAAATTGTCTCCAAAGCCGTAGTTTTGGCGTTATCGGCATTTACATATTGCATGTCGCTCGAACCGTCGCCCAATGACATATAGGCTATCTTGTTCCTGAAACGGTTGTGGGCAAAAGAAACCGACATGTTCAGCCCTCCCTTGGTAAACTCGCCGGACAGAGAGACTTGATTGCTGGTTTCCGGTTTCAAATCCGGATTACCATACAGCATGAACCAACCCATACCGCCCATATCGTATGCCTGGTAGAGTTCTTTCAGAGAAGGCGAACGGAATCCTTGTGCATAACCGGCACGGAAAGAGACATGGTCGCAAAAATGCCACAGTAAAGAAACCTTCGGAGTGACATGCCAATGATATTTCTCATGATAGTCGGCACGTACTCCCGCCACGATATTCAGCTCATCGAGGATATCCCAGTCTTCCTGCGCATAGAAAGCGTACAACTGGTTGTTAACATGGGAGCTGTCTTCCAGCATATAATGTTTCAGGTACTCAAAGTCACCTTCGAACCCGACACTGACAGTATGCTTGCCGAATGTTCCGGTATAATCGATACGCGGTGTCTGCTTGATATTACGGTAATCCGTAGTTTTCTTTCCGGATAAGAAATAGTCCTGGTTCTTCTGATAATTATCATAAATATATCCTATTACAAGTTGCTGTTTTTCTCCGGGAAGATATGTTACCTTACCGTTCAAGGTATAATCAAGGAATATGTCCTGGTACATCTTGCCCACACGCTTGTCCCGTTTATTGCGGTAAAACGAACCTTTCAAATCCGCATTTAGCTTTTCATTGCAGGTATATCCTATTTTCTGCAAAAAATCCCAAATGTTGTATCCGTAGACCGTGGTGGAACCGGCATCTGCCTGCTTCTCTGCCGAAGAACCGTCACTTCCTTCCGTTACGGTGGTCTTACCTACCTCATCACCTATCTCATAAGTATCTTTTGTACGATAGGTAAGGCTGGTATAAGAAGTAAGACGATTTTTCTTCACACCGGTAGAAGCTGTATATTTCTGTCCGTTGGAACCGGCATAACGTGCATTCAAATTTCCGCTAAAGGGACGATTGGCGGTCTTTGTAATGATATTGATGACTCCACCCAATGCATTGAACCATAGATTGTGGACTGGGCTCCCTTAATGACTTCTATACGTTCGATATCGTCTACATTGAAACGGGTAAAATCAACATTATGGTCGGCTCCTTCCCCACTTACGCGTTCGCCGTCTATCAAAAACAGCATATACTCTCCATCCATGCCTTGATAAGATATCTCAGGCATCTGACTCATCGAATTATACCCAATCTGCAAACCCGGCAGTCGTATTGCAGCAAAGTTTCGACATTCATCGGATTGAGTGCCTGAATCTCCTTTTGAGATATTACACGCGTCAGTACAGGTACCTCTTTCAACGGTTTTGCAACAAACGAACCGGTTACCACTACATCATTCAGTTGATTAGAAGAAGGAACCAATCGGATATGCAGTCGCGGCGGACGTACAGCCGGAACCGCTTTTACTTCCTGAGATTCGTATCCTATGAATGAAACCAACAGCGTATATTCTTTCGCATTTTCCAAACGGATAACAAATTCACCGTCGCTATCCGTGCCTGCTCCGAAGTAGTTCCCAGCACCCTAACCGTAGCTCCAGGCATTGGCTGCCCGTTTTCATCTACGACATCTCCCAATATGGAATAGCGATAACGGTTGCTATCCCTTTCGTCCACTTCCTCCGCAAAGACAGTGGGCACTGCCGCTGCCAGCAAAAAAAGTAAGGAACAAAGAACCCGTCTCATTCTTATTTAATCGGGATAAATTCGTAATTAAATGTAACAAAACCGCTCTTATTCGTTTCAGAGTTTCCTGCAACTGTAAATTGAAGCTTCGCCCAACTGCCGTCCTTACACTTCAAAACTATTACATGCATTGTCGGTTCATAAATAGTAGGAGGCATACTACCTGTTTCCGTCTTTTTCACCCAACTGCACAACACTTTGTTCACAGTTGCAGTCTTGGCGTAACCGACGTTGCCTTGCATCATTTTGCTCATATCGGTGATGATGCATATTCTTCATCCTCGTTTGTTATGTTTTCATCCGCTTTATAGTCTCCTTCAGGCAACTCCGTAATTTCATTCATATTTGTTTTCCCCGTATCGAAAACCATGCCACCGTTTGTTTTTATCTCATAACGGTGTATGGCGATATGCCATTCGATACCGATAGTTTCCTTCGCTTTTGGCTCGCTTACCGAACCATCCGTATAAATCCATTCGCTTGTATCCGGATGTATTTCCGTTTCTCCGGTTTTCAGATTTACATAAGTCCATTTATCATAGGCAGATACATCCAGATTCGTTTTCGTACCTCCAACTCCGTCTCCCCATTGACTACCCTTATTATCGTCATCACTACATGCTGCTCCTAATAAACCGATGGCCGCCATGACCAATACATCTTTAATTTTCATTTTAGCTTATTTCTTTTTAGCGTTAATAAATTAATTTTCACGCTGCAAAGTTAGATCGCACAGGTAGCTGGCACAATACCGATAAATAACTATATTAAAAACAATAATACCCACAAATAGTAAAAAAAGTGCTGCCTGCACCTTCACAGGCGCAGGCAGCACAAACCACAAATACAAATACAACTAAACAAAGTTTTTCCTTAGATAATTCCCTGACCCATCATGGCGTGGGCTACCTTCATGAAGCCGGCGATATTAGCACCCTTCACGTAGTTGATGTAGCCGTCGGGTTCTGTTCCGTATTTCACGCACTGAGCATGGATACCGTGCATAATGGCATGAAGTTTCTCGTCTACCTCAGCCGCACTCCAACTGAGATGCATTGCATTCTGTGACATTTCCAATCCGCTGGTAGCCACACCGCCTGCATTCACAGCCTTACCCGGTGCATACATAATCTTGTTTTCAATAAAGAGGTCAATAGCTTCGGGAGTACATCCCATATTGGAGATTTCGCCCACACAAGTCACCTTATTATCAATCAGATGCTGTGCATCTTCCCCATTCAACTCATTCTGCGTTGCACAAGGCAAAGCAATATCGGCTTTCACCTCCACGGACGTTTGCCGGGAACGAAAGTAGAGCCGGGGAATTCATCGGCATACGGAGCTACGATATCATTGCCCGATGCACGGAGTTCCAACATATAATCTATCTTCTTGCACTGATGCCGTTCGGGTCATAGATATAACCGTCGGGACCGGAAATCGTAATAACCTTAGCACCAACTGGGTAGCTTGGTAGCTGCACCCCAAGCCACATTTCCGAAACCGGAGATAGCAACCGTCTTACCCTTGATATCTATACCTTTGGTTTCCAACATCTGGTTTACAAAATACAATCCACCGAAACCGGTTGCTTCGGGACGTATCAATGAACCGCCGAATTCCAGACCTTTACCCGTGAAAGTTCCTGTAAATTCGCGTGTCAGTTTCTTATACATACCGAACATATAGCCCACTTCACGACCACCTACACCAATATCACCGGCGGGTACGTCCATATCCGGACCGAGGTGACGCCACAATTCCAACATGAAAGCCTGACAGAAACGCATCACTTCCGCATCGCTCTTACCGCGCGGAGAGAAATCGGAACCGCCTTTACCGCCACCCATAGGCAGAGTGGTCAAAGCATTCTTGAAAGTCTGTTCAAACCCCAAGAACTTCAAGATAGAGAGGTTTACTGAAGCGTGGAAACGAATACCGCCTTTGTACGGGCCGATAGCATTATTGAACTGTACGCGATAACCGAGATTAGTCTGCACCTCGCCTTTATCATCCACCCACGTAACACGGAAAGTAAAAATACGATCGGGTTCAACCAACCGTTCTATGATTTTTGCCTTCTCGAACTCAGGATGCTGATTGTAGATATCTTCGATAGAAAGAAGTACTTCCTTTACGGCTTGAAGATATTCAGACTCGCCGGGATGCTTTGCCTCCAAAGAGGACATGATACGTTCGATATTCATAATATTACGTTTTAAAGGTTATTACCTTGTTAACTATTTGTTGCCTGAACAAAATGTCAACAAACAACACTGCAAATATAGGAAAACTTTTCAAAACACCTAAATATTGCAGTAATATTTTGATTAAAGAATGATAAAACGTCAAATCACATAGAATATAAAAGAACAACAAACAAAAAAGCAGGGGACAACTGTATAAACTGCTTGCAAAGGTAATTCTTTATCCTTCATTCCTCATTCTTCATTTAAATTGCTACTTTTGTCCTCCGAACTAATAAACCATGAGAAAACATGCTCAGTAAGTTTAAATTAAACCAGCTCTATTTCAAAGATACACAGTTTGCCAACCTCATGACGCGACGTATCTTCAATGTGCTTTTAATCGCCAATCCTTATGATGCTTTCATGCTGGAAGACGACGGCCGTATCGACGAAAAAATCTTTAATGAATATACTTCACTCTCCCTGCGCTATCCGCCGCGCTTTACACAGGTATCTACTTGCGAGGAAGCATTGTCCCAACTATCGTCCATGCCATACGATCTTATTATATGTATGCCGGGAACGGGAGATAATGAGGGATTTGACGTAGCGCGAACCATCAAGGGACAATACGAACACATCCCTATGGTAATTCTGACCCCCTTCAGCCACGGCATCACCAAACGCATTGCCAACGAGGATCTCAGTTCGTTCGATTATATCTTCTGCTGGCTGGGGAACACCGACTTACTGGTTTCCATCATCAAGCTGATAGAGGACAAGATGAATCTGGAACACGACGTCAGTGAAGTGGGCGTACAGATTATTCTCTGGTAGAAGACGGTATCCGTTTCTACTCCTCTATCCTGCCCAATCTTTATAAATTCGTATTGAAACAGAGCCAGGAGTTTTCCACTGAAGCATTGAATGCCCACCAACGTACGCTACGTATGAGAGGGCGCCCTAAAATCGTCCTTGCACGTACCTACAACGAAGCAATCGGCATATACGAAAAATACAAGAACAACATACTGGGAGTTATCACCGACGTCCGCTTCCCTCGCGTTGAACGCGGTGAGAAAGACGCACTCGCTGGTATCAAGCTGTGTGCCGCCATACGGAAAGAAGACCCGTTTGTTCCATTGATTATACAATCGTCCGAATCGGAGAATGTGTCGTACGCAGCCAAATACGATGCGGCTTTTATCGATAAGAATTCCAAAAAGATGGATGTGGACCTGCGCCGTATCGTATCGGACAATTTCGGTTTCGGCGACTTCATCTTCCGCAACCCCGACACACTGGAAGAGATTGCCCGCGTCAAGAATCTGAAAGAACTTCAGAATATCCTCTTTGCCGTACCGGCAGAATCGTTCCTCTATCATATCAGCCGCAACCATGTGAGCCGCTGGCTCTATTCACGCGCATGTTTCCCATTGGCGAGTTCTTGAAACCTATTACGTGGAACAGTCTTCAGGATGTGGATGCCCACCGCAAAATCA
>ENA-OQCX01000554-OQCX01000554.1-human-gut-metagenome-genome-assembly--contig:-NODE-554-length-19349-cov-3.358756_pt1 | contig 19349 bp, 18 predicted proteins | sample MGYA00242762_ERZ504587 | MGnify/ENA primary metagenome ERZ504587 (study PRJEB26092, sample SAMD00036337) | human gut metagenome | host: Homo sapiens | study: EMG produced TPA metagenomics assembly of... | reverse complement strand
TTACGAGAAAGAAGGTGCCTCTCGCAAATACTATACATCATTCTTCATTCATATACAACCAGTTTAAAAAATTAAACTTATGCAGATCTTATTCCAACCGGGTGATCAACCATCTTATGAGCATCCTGATCAGTATTTTCATCTCAGGATACCATGGAAAAACCACGGATTTTGCAAAAAACAGCCACTGTCACAGAACTACAATTGCCCATTTCCTCAATGCGGGAAAATGGGATGATTCCTTACTTTCAGATACGTTAAAACGCTCTGTTATTGAGATTATTTATTCAGAAGCAGCTCGCACCGGAAAACCTGTTTTCTGTATTGTAGATGATACGATCGCTTCAAAAACAAAGCCTTCGTCACAGGCTCTGCATCCAATTGAAGATGCGTATTTTCACCAGTCCCATTTAAAGGGGAAACAGGATTACGGGCATCAGGCAGTTGCGGTTATGCTTTCCTGTAACGGCATTGTCATGAACTATGCTTTTGTGATGTACAATAAATCAATTTCCAAGATTGACATTGTACAAAATATTGCAAAGGATCTGCCCGTTCCACCGGTAATGTCCTATTTTCTTTGTGACTGCTGGTATGTTTCTGAAAAAATAATCAATACCTTTGCAGGACGTGGATTTCATACGATTGGTGCTTTAAAAACAAACCGCATGCTTTATCCATTCGGAATCAAAAAGAAACTCAATGAGTTTGCAGCACTTTTATCGGTTACGCATTCGGATTTTCACCTTGTGACCGTGAAAAATCAAAAATACTATGTGTACCGGTATGAAGGAAAACTCAACGGTATTGAAAATGCCGTAGTTCTTTTGAACTATCCCGAAAAGGCATTTGGAATCCCCAAGGCACTCAGAGCTTTTCTCAGTACGGATGTATCACTATCAACGGACGGGATCCTGTCTTATTACGTATGCCGGTGGCCGATTGAAATCTTCTTCCGTCAGTGTAAGGATAAGCTGGCACTGGACAGCTATCAGATACGTTCTGCACAGGGAATACGAAGATTTTGGCTGCTGATGTCACTGGCACATTTTATGTGCGTAGCAGGAACTGGTAAATCCTGTTCTTTTGAAAATGGATATCACCAAATCTGTGACATTATCCAGATGGAAAAGTATCACTATCTTTTCTTATGTGCAAAGGGATGTCATGATTTTGACTCTTTTATGAAATCTGTAGCGTAGTTTTGTGCAATTTTTCAAATTTGCTCATTTATAGTATATGAAAATATTTCACTCCTTCAAGCCGCTTCACGCAGGTCTTTTCTTTTTAAGTTGGATTTTCCTGCCGAACGGCATTGAAAGTTTATTGAATTTGAAAAGCGGTATGCTTTTCTGTTTGATAAGAACATAAAATGTGTCCTACTTTTGTTTTGTGTTTATTGTATTTGACTATGTGATGTTTGTCAAGTGTTTTGTTGCTTTATTTTTTCTAACAGAAAAGTCCAAAATTCTCCATAACTGCATGAGACTTTGGACTTTTCTTTATTTTAGAAAATCTCTATTTTACAACTTTCCAATGTTTTGTTCTTTTTGTTTTTTATTTTTTGGTAAATACTCCATCAAAAATTGTCGCATAATATCCCCAGTCACCCCATATACTTGAGATCACTCCCTCGCGTTCCTGAAATTTCCATTCCAGGGTAATCCTCTCATAATTTGAAATATCCAGGGAAAACGGCATTGGTCTTGCATAACAATTCATAGCAGGAAAGCTTGCAATTTTTTTACCATCTCCATAAATATACAAATCAATATACGGTTTCCATTCGTCTGGCTGCAATCCTTTTGGGCAAGCTACCGTTCCACTGAACATTTTATATTTATAATTTGTAAGATATGTGACTGTCCCTTTTCCTGCATAAAAACTATGCTGATACTTCTTTCCGTAATTATCTACCAGATATTCATCTGTTTTATCTGTATCGATTCCCCACATTCCACCTTGTGTTTTCTTTGCAAAAATCTCCATGTCAACCTGATAAACTTTTTTTGAACTGATCCGGCAATGTTTTTACTGTAACTTTGCACTTCAGTTTCTTTTTGGAAACTTTTGCTGTAATAACGGCTGTTCCTGTATGTTTTCCTTTTACCTTTCCCTTACTGTTTACCGTCGCAACATATGAATTTGATGAACTCCATTTAACTTTTTTCTTTTTTCCCTTAACTTTTAAAGTTTTTGCTTCACCTTCATAAAGGCTCATGCTCTTTTGGCTTAGTTTTGCCGGCGAAGCTGCCATACTTGGTACGGACATTACAAACATCAATATAATAACCCACAAACTCATAATCCATTTCTTTTTTACATTCATACCTTTCTTCCTCCTGTTCCTAAAAATTTACTTTACATACTTTTTCCGGTTAGAAGATGTATTATCAACCAGCATTTCTTTACCTGACAGTTGATCTTTGCATTGTATACACTTTCCGGTACATCCTTTTCATTGATTTTTGTAATGATTCTCTGTTCCATATTGTTCCATTCCCATTCTGCATAACAGGTAAGTTTGTTTTTTTTCATTTTGTATATGATGGTATGATGACCGGAACCCCAGCTCTCATCTACGTGCATATGGTTCTTATTGCAAATTCCTACGGAATTTCCGCCAAAACCGGTATAACTGCGTGCATCAATCTTTACTGTTTTTTTCTTCTTATCTTTTACTTTTACAACTTTTCCTTTCTTGTAGGTAAACACATAAATGGTCTGATCTTTCATTCCGTTCATATGAGCTGCAATCAGTTCCGGTACACCATTTTTGTCCAGATCTGCTATCAGAAACTGACTGATCGTACTGCTTTTTTCTGTGTTCGCAGTATACCAATTTCCCTCATATTCTGGTGTATACGCAGATTCGTTTTTCTTCAGATATTTGTTATATGCTTTGCAGGCTTTCTTCCATTTCGGTGATGCTGCCTGTGTCGTAATCCCTCCAAGTGTCAAAACCACCATCATCATTGCTGCCATCGTAAAAATTTTCCAATACTTTTTCATAATGTTCGCTTCCTTTCCTTCTTCATTCATGTTTGATACCTGATTTTTTGAAACAGTTAAATTATTGCTATCTCTGGCATTTCAAATATTACCTGCTCCTCCTTCCTGTTTTCTTTTCTGTATTGATCTTGTCTTAAGTCTAGCACAGTCTGTTTACATTTTTGTTCCGGATATCTTCTTTTTGGTTAAAAAGAGACATCCCCTTTCTTTGAGATGATCTCTTTAAAAAATGCTGCTTATTTATTTACTTTTACTTTCTTTGCCTTGCTCCATGCACTCTGAACGCTCTTTAAAATACCATTATCAGCTTTATATTTTACCGTGTACTGAATTTTGAAATAATAAGTTTTTCCTTTTTTCAGTCTCTTAATGGTACGGGCAGTGGTTGTCGCCTTAATATTCACTGTTTTTTATTCTTTTTAAACTTCTTGTCAGTTGTATACATAATAGTATATTTTTCTACATAGAAGTTATCTCCGTACAGTTTTGCAGGAGCTTTCCAAGTAAGTTTCACTTTCTTACCCTTTACATTTTTCAGAGTCTTAATGGAAAGTTTGCTGGTTTTCGGTACGGTAACATTTGTATTAGTGTTTGTAGTGTTTGTAGTGTTTGTATTATTATTGTTGTTGTTAGTGTTAGCATTTCCACCATTGGTATTGGTATTATTACTGTTACCGCCATTTGTATTGCCATTATTATTGCCGCTATTATTTCCTCCAGTGCTGCCGCCTGTATTATCCTCTGATGAATTTCCGTTGCCCGAAATAACGATCTCAGTGCTTACAATCTCACTGTCGTTTGCATTTGCACTCTTTGCATAGGCACGGATCACAGCACTTTCTGTAATCTGGATCGGTGCTGTATACAACTGGAATTCGCTGCGGTCTTCTGTTGTAGGCAGACCACCTTCTCCTGAAAGCGGATAGATTCGATAATATAACTCTACATTTGGCTTCACGCAGTACATCCCTACTGTCTGAGCCGTCTGGTAAGTTCCGCTTGCAACCGTAAAGGCCGGTTCTGTTGTTGTCTCTGTATACTTGTAAGTCGGTGAAACAGCGATATTTTTTCTTACAAATCCCGCCTCGTCTTTTTTTGTCCCAACTGTCAAATACTTTGCCAGCGCCAGGTTCCTGCAGATTGTCCGGAAGTGTTGCGGATTCTCCATAGGCAACTTCCTGTTCGCTGAGTACTTTTCCATCCCAGTCAAGGAAGGTAACTACGTATTTGGTATCTTTGTATGAAGCTGCTACAACCATGTTGTCTGTTACGGTGGTTACTTCTTTTCCATCTGCATCTGTCCATTTATCAAACTTCTGACCTTCTTTTTCCGGAAGAGCATCCAGTGTCAGAACATCACCATAATCAAATTCTTTGATATTCAGGCTTGTCTTATCCCAGTCTACAAAAATAACCGTGCATTTTTTCTTGCGGTACTGTGCTGTGATAACCATGTTTTCGCGGATGTTTTTCAGACCTGTATCCCATCCGATAAATTCATAGCCTTCTTTTTCCGGAGCTTCCGGTGCCTCTACTTCGCCGCCTTCTACTACCTTTTTCTGTTCACCGATCGTATTGCCGGCTTCATCTGCAAAATCAACCGTGTATACCGGCTTCGGTGCACTGATCCTGCCGATTTCCTGATAATGTGTAGCACCTTCAATTCCTACTGTAATAATAAAATCTCCTGTTTTTGCAGTAGGTTCTTCTTTTGTTACATAATCAAAATGATATGTGCCATCTTCCTTAATTGTTGTCTGTGCTGCATATTCAATCTGGCTGGCGATTGGATCGGCATTCTGTCCTTTGTAAACAAGCAGCATCGCTACTTTTCCGGCACAGCCTTTTGGGTTCTTTCCATTCTTGGTTGAAATTGATGTATTAAAGCTATATAATATATTCAAAATATATTTACGAAGAAGGTTATATCTGTATGGACGAATTTATTAAGTTACTTGACCCATCCTATGAACTAATACAATATCGCATAAAAGAAAATAAAGTGATTTTTCATATTGCATCAACAATAATTGAATTGGAATGTCCGTTTTGTGGAAGTAAAACATCTAAAGTTCATTCTGTATATCAAAGGGAAATTCAAGATCTTCCAATGCAAGGAAAAAAGGTTATCCTGTTGGTTGATACCAGGAAAATGCGGTGTATGAATCCGAACTGTTCTCATAAAACTTTTTCCGAGAAACATCCATTTGTGGCTGCCAGATCGAAAAAAACGAACAGATTGATCCAAAATATTTTATATACATCATCCCAGCTAAGCTCGTTGAATGCTTCTAAACTTTTAAAAAGCGAAAATATTTCAGTTTGTAAAAGCAGTATCTGTGACCTGCTTAAAAAAAATGCCATCCATTGTGGATAAATCTTCTGTAAAAATGGTATGTGTGGATGACTTCGCACTCCGTAAAAGATTTTCTTATGGAACAGTGATGATAAATTTAGAGAATCATCAAATTGTTGATATGATTCCGTCAAGAGATACAAATGATGTCTGCAACTGGCTGAAAACTTTTCACAATCTCGAAGTTATTTCAAGGGATGGAGCCATTACGTACGCATCCGCTGCTACAAATTCTCATCCTGATGTCATACAGATCAGTGACAGGTTTCACTTGATAAAAGGACTATCGGAAGTTATCTGTAAATATATATTTCGGGAATTTCCTGCAAGGGTTGAAATACCATTAACAGAAAGCATTACGAATGAAATGAAAGCATTATATAATACAGCAAACCGGTCACTGCGTATAAAATTCGCCCATGAAAAACGCCGGGAAGGATTGACTATATCGGATATAGCGTTATTGTTACATTCATCACCTAAAACAATCCAGAAATATCTTTCCATTCCAGAAGACCAGATTCCTGAAAGTACGGCAATTGCCAGGGAACGGCAGCATCAGCTGGCAATAAAACAAAAAGAACAGGAAATAAAAAATGCAAGAGAAATGGCATTAGCTGGATATCCAATTGAACAGATTGCCTCTCTAATGCACCATTCCTACAAAACCATACAAAATTATTTAAATCCTGATTTTTCAGTTACAAATGGCCACTATAATGTTAAGATTCCAGGGAAATTGGCTCCATATGAAAAAGAAGTAGTAGAACTTAGAAGTCAAGGATTAACCTATCCCAAAATACATGATATTATTTGTAAAAAGGGATATACTGGCAGTGTAGCTTCGTTGCGAATGTTTATGCAAAAAGAAAGAACACGAATGCATGAACAGAAGGAAACAGAGAAAACGCATTCTGAATATGTGCAAAGGAAATCCTTATGCCAGCTGGTTTATAAAAAGCTTGAAGATATAGGTACAATCACTGTCAAACAGTATCAGGAAGTATTAAAAAAATATCCTTTATTGAGTGAACTGTATGCATTAACCAAAGACTTTTGTAATGTCATATTCTCTAAAAATCCCACAAAATTAGATGAATGGATCGATGCAGCACAAAAATATGATATCCCTGAACTTCAAACATTTATAAACGGCATAAAAAAGGACCTAAGTGCTGTAAAAAATGGAATTATATATTCGTATAATAATGGCTTAGCAGAAGGCAGTGTAAATAAAATCAAAGTCATAAAACGGGTAATGTATGGGCGAAATAGTTTTGAATTATTGAAAGCAAAAGTGCTATTTGGAGAACTATTTCACGTTAAATTCAACTAAGTATGGAAAGAACCCCACAAATACCCGTATTATTCGAAATACGGATCGGAACATCCACATTTGCATTTTTTCTGCTTTCACCTGGTTCACGGTCAATGCAGTCTGAACTGATTCCGCATGCACATTTGTAACATTTAATAACAATACAAGTGCCAAAAACTTATGATCGAATAAAATTTTTTCATAAATCCAGCTTCCTTTCTGCCTTTTATATTATTGTCTCGTTCTGTAACGATACATTGTTCTTGTTTCCACTTTTCGATTATCTCCTGAATTATATACCTTATCATTCCATTCTGACCAGTTTCCCCATTTATAATAAGAATAAACTACCGTTTTTGATCTGTCACGATAACGATAACCCGTACATGGAACGGAACTGTCCACCCATTTAAACCAACGTCCGCCTCCAAGAGAATCTGTTGCATATCTTCCCGTTCCATGGAACTCATACAAACCTGCACTGCTCCAAGGTGTTGTACTGAACATAACAATGCCATTCCCGATTGTCATATTGGATGCACCACATCCGCCAGCCCACTTATAGCATGAGGTATATACATGCATATGAGCACCACAATTTGGGCATCTGAAATAGTAATATCCATAAATCGTATTCGTTTCTACCTGTCTTGTATCGCTTCCTCCTACTGCCTCTCTCTGCCATGCACTCCATCCGCCATAACTGCCATACTGTGTTGTAGAGCCTGTCCACGTCCAGCCATTCATAGAACTGTTTGTTGATGTTGTTGTCTGTTTGTCCGCATAACGATACTGTACCTTTGTTTCTACTTCTGTATCAAAAGATTTCTCTGCTTTGCTCTCTGACCACTCTGACCACTCTCCCCAGGTATTATTCCATAATTTTTCATATTGTTCAGAAGTAATATTTATTATATTTCCTTTTTTCTGAGTCATCATGCTGTTCTGGCTGAATGAACCATAAATCTGTATATTTCCTGTAACATTCAGCTTACCAACAACACTTGGCGTTGCTCTTTTTAAAGTGACATTTTTACATAAAACTGCATTTTCGTTCGTGGAATTCAACTGCACAGTTCCAAACAAAGAAAGTTCTGTATTATCTGCCAAAAGCATCATTGCCCATTCTGAGGATTCTACTGTCACACGATTCAGTTCAAGTGTCAGAAGAGGAACTTTTCAAACCTGCAGCGGTATTTCCTTTGAAATTCATTCCATTTATTTTTGTTTTTTCAGCATCAGAAACCACTCTCAAATTAATGTAATCCTTTACCCCACCATTCAATTCGAAAACTTCTGTTCCAGATGGAATTTCAAGTTTTGTATTATATAATTGTTCACCCGTTTTGGAAATATCCAGTATAATATTTTTTGCACCGGAAGTTACAGCCGCTTTTGCAACTGCTCCATCAGATGCCTTCACCGTAACTTTTTTAACTCCTGCAAATGCATTTTTTCCTAATTCCTTCACGGAACTGGATACATTATATTCTTTTAACACAGTGCATCCTGAAAACGCATTGTTGCCAATTTTCTCAATTGAATTTGCCTCTATGATCTCAAGCTCGTCACAGTTTTTAAATGCATTTTCCGGTATTTCTGTGATATTATCACTTAAACGGATTCCGGCAATGTCTTTTCCTGCAAAAGCCCCGGATTCAATACCAGTTACTTTCACTACTGTCGTACTTCCGTCACCATTATCAACCGGAAGATACTGTGGAATGACAACAACATTATCTGTTCCGCTGTAGCCTACAATCTTACCAGAATCAATATCGACTTCCAGACCGCTCGTAGCGCCTACAATATTATCTACGTATTCATTTACTTCATATGGAACTTCAAATGGTAATACCCCATTTTCATAATCATTAAACAGGCTTGTATTTTTGGAATAATCTATAAAATTCCTTACATTATCTTCTGCAACACTGTATGTATACACACCATAGGATCTCGTTGCCATATCATAAGTGACAACTGCAAATACATGCAGTGTTCCGGCACATACAACCCGATAATATCCGCAGGTGCTCCGGCATTCGAATATTGCATCGTTGTTGTTACTGTATCTTCCGTAGAATAAGTAAATGCAGATGCATATTCTCGTGATTTTGTTTCCGAAGTCTGCATTCCTTCTGTCTGGCTCTGCATACACCCCACGGTATTGGAAACACTGTAATCTACAGAATCACTGATTTTTTGTCCCAGAGACTCAGAAACACTTCGACTGCCACTCATCTGTGCTGCTTTTGAGTAGCCTGTATTTGTGTTCCAGTATGTTTGATTTTTTTGCGTATTGGTCGTCTCATGCTTCACTTCTGCACTGATTTCTGTTTCCAGTGAAGTTGTTAATTTGCCACCTAATGTCACTCCTTCCAATGGAATTCCCACACTCGCTTCGCCTGTTACGCTCTCTTTTAAATCTGTATTAACCTTTCCCGAAATATTCTGACTGTTTGTTGTTTCTGTAGAACCACCCCGTTCTCTCGTTGTATTCATTGCGTCTGAAACAGACCAGGCATTTGAGGCATTTTGAAACACTTCCGATGATACTTCACTTTTATGTGATTCACTCTTTGTTGTGGTCTCTCTCCAATCTTTAGACAAGCTCCAGGAAGATGACCTGGTGGTCGCTTCTGCTATGGTTTCTGCTATATTTTTTGCTGTTCCCTGCTCAATTTTTTTACTTGTCTCCACTGTTTTTGTATAAGTTACACCGTCTGTCTTATTTCCAAGATACTCTATCTCATACAGGGGAACATTTTCAATCGTACCGATTTCATATGCCATTAAAATTGTATGAGATGCTTCATCAATATCTATTACTGGTTTTCCAAGTTTTTCTGCCGGTCTGGTCTGATTTCTCTTGTTGCTCCAATTCGCATGCAAGGTAATATTTCCCGTCGTTCCTTTTGGAATCGTAGTATACAGTTTACTGTCTGCATCGCTCCAGCCAAGGAAATTATACCCTGCCAGATACGGCTCATTTAATGTAACACCCTCATCTGTTGTATAAGTGACTTCTTTAACCGGACAAAGCGGAGAATCAAACTGTACCTTATAGGTAATTTTTGTCCAGCGGGCATACAGTTTTTTTATTTCCTTTATCATTCGCTGCAATTTTCTTTATCTGTGTTGCCGTGGAACCTGGTGCATCATACCATCCCTCAAATATATATCCTGCTTTTTCCAGATTTTTTAATTCTATTGTTTCTCCTGATATATAACTGTCTGGGTTCGGATTTTCTACACCTGTTGTTTTCAGATAATCATCACTGCCATATGTATTATACTCTATTGCATAGCCTTTGATTTTAGGGATTTCTTCCTGTTTTACTAATATTTTACCGCATACTGCACAATGTGAGCCTTCCGTCAGTCCAGCAGAATCTTTGGTTGCCGGAACTGCTTCATCTACAACAACCTGATGATCTGTAAGATCAATAATAATCTGCTTTGCAGAAATTTCAAAACTTCCTTTTTCATCACTATAATATTTCTGACATTTACTGCAATACCAGTATGCAATGTTTCCTTTTTCTATGCAGGTGGCTGCTTTATAATCCACGCGTTGTAACGTATGCGTTTCTTTATCCGTATTTGTCCCTGGTGCTAATTCAACACCATAACCGCCTGCTATGTATCTTCTCAAAAGGATAACATCGGTTGTATTACATTTTCCATCACCATTCACATCTGCTGCTGCCTCATTGACTGATACGTCATAACCACCGGCTATATATCTTCTCAAAAGAATGACATCGGTTGTATTTATTTTCCTATCATTGTTCAGATCACCTGGTATATAGTCATTTACAGAAATAACCGTATTGGAAACCGAAACATCGATTGGATTCAGTTCTGTATTTACAATATCTCCATTTACATAAGAAAGTTTTACTGCAAGTTCTGCGCCTGACTCAACATCCTTGCTTATCTGAAATGACAGATTCAAAATCTCTCCGTCCTGAATATCACCATCTGATATTTCCTGTCCATCCCAGATAAATTTACACGGCGATGTTAATTTTCCCGGTTTTGTCATTACCAGACTGGAAAATGCTTCTCCACTCTCTGCACTGACAAGTGTAAGTCCTGAATCATACTCCAGCTTTAAAGTTGTTACACTCTGCATTATACTATTTCGCTATAAGTCAGATTATCCGCGCTCTGTTTCTTTCTCCCATTCCGGTTCTCTATTCTGCCGCAAAATACTGTCAATGTTCCGCTTGATAACGTCATATTCCTTGACCTGTTTTTTCAGCCTGCCATAATCCGCATAAAGAGCTTCTTTCTGCGATTGGAGCTTTTCATATTCACTTTGCAAGGCGGTGGCGCTTGGGAGCTTGCCGCCGATCTGCACCGCCTGTAATGCTTTTACCGCCGCTTCATGGAGAATAATCGCCTGTTCGTGGTCTGCCCGGTAGCCGCCCTTATTCTTTGCCTTGCGGTATGCGTCATAGACAGGTTTTGTCTTTTGATAGGTCGTGACATTTTTAATCAGCACCGCCATATCCGCAAGCCGTTTTTCAACCTCCTTTATACTATCTGCCGTCTGCTCATTCGCCGCCGTGATTTCTGCGATTTTAGCGGTCAGGTCTGCATACTGTTTAATTTTATGTTCCGTCAAGAAGTTCAGCGTCTTTGCCGCCTGTTTCAAATTATGGATTTTCGCCCATTGCTCATAGCCCCGGCTTTCCTGTGCCTTGATACTGTTCTGAATATCAATCAGCAGGCTGATACCATTTTTCTGTTGTTTTGGAGTTTTGACGGTACGGGTGCGTGTTCCCTTGATACGTTCCCGTAAGGCTTCCTCTGTATAATCTGCACCGAGGGTTTTAAGTCTTGTAAATCGTTCCTGTCCCGGAGCGCGGCACAACACATATTTTCCCGGCTTTATCTCATAGTCCATAGCCTGCAATCTTGATAGCAATTCCTCAAAATCGGACACTTGGGGAATGAGTGCGTCCACGGCAATTTTTAACTTGCCTTTCCAACTTGTCCCGGTCTTTTCCGCTTGGTATTCCGCATAGCTTTTTCCCTTGTTTCCTTTGCCCGGAACAACAACAGACAATCCATTTTCCCGACACAGCCTGTCGCTGATGTTTCGTATGCCGTAATAGCTGCGCTTATTGGAATTGTACTTGTGGTGATCTACAAAGTTTACGGCACAGAAAATGATGTGATTATGGACGTGTCCCTTGTCTATGTGCGTTGTCAAAACATACTCATGCTGTCCCTTAGTTACCGCGTCGGCAAGCTGCCGCCCGATTTCATGGGCTTTCTCATAGTCCACTTCTCCCGGCTCAAAGGACTGTATCAAATGGTGGGCTAAGTTATTCCCCTTATCCAACGCCTGTGCTATGGTAAATTCAAATTCAATGTCTGCCGTTTCATAGCTGCACCCGAACGAGTACACAAGCATTTTTCCGTCCGTCTTGTCCGGGTTTTGGATATAGTCAAGGGCTTTGCTCAACGTGCTTTTAATAGCTTAATCTTTGTAACCGCCATATTTCCGCAAGCACCCCCTTTATTTCCTCTATGTCCTCTTTGTAGACACTGCCGGTACTGTTTACACGCTTTGCGATCTGATTGACATTGACACCGATTTTCTGTATCTCTGCGGTCATTGCCTTTATGTCCGTATAGTCTACTTGGATAACATACCCGTCAATCGCTATTTTCCGCAGATATGCCGCCATGTTCCGGGTAGGTATCAGCTTCATTTTTTCCTCAATCAAATTCTTTTCTTCCTCTGTCACATAGAATTTGATTTGCACTGTCCGTTTTCTGCCACTCATGCGTTTGTCGCTCCTTTCGTATCGAGGGTTTGGGACACTTCCCAACAAGTCATTTTGCAGGGCAAAATACGGAAGTGGGTACACACTTCCTATGCTTGCTGCGAAAGTTATTCCCTCATTCTCTATACCACAAGAAAAATGGATTTTGCCAACCGGCAAAAAAACATTTACATTCTTGCTCTTGAATACAACTTAAAAAAATGCTATACTTATATATCAGTATCTGCCTGCACTTTCGGCAGATTGATTTTTGCGCATTAGTTAGAGGCAGCTAACCGCAAGGAGGTGTTGACTTATTATTATTTCATACCCTGAAGCTCGTTTTGTTCCCACCGCTGTAAGCATTGCTGCATCAAGTCAGATTATGCAGGCGAATAAAACAGCCGATAATCAATATCTCATTCCCCTCATGGATGGTACTATTGAAAACATTGATATTACCGATGGAATATTGTTGACAACATCAGAGTTTGTTTCACAGGAAGATATTGAAATGACAACAACACACGACGATTTGAGCCTGTTTCAGATTTCCTTTTGCATTGATGGCAATATGGAGTGGTCTTACATCAATAACGAGGTTGTTCATCAATTTCAAATTGCGGCACAGCAGAGCCAAGTACGCTATGGAACATTTAAGGAGTGCCGAAGTAGAATAAGCGGAAACAGGAAATTCAAAGGCATCAGCATTACTTTGGATGAAAAATCTTTGAGCAGATTTTCACCTGTATCAAAACAAGGGGGGCATTATATGATACAAGAAAAACAGCGCCCGTAAGAGTATATACCTACACACCAAACATCAGTAAAATTCTCTCTGAAATCCTTGCTTGCCACTTTTGTGATGAAATGAAAAAGCTCTATCTGCAAGGAAAAATTTTTGAGTTAATTGCTGTTTACTGCGACGAGGTTATTTGCAAATCTCCTACAAATGACTTTGGCATCCGTATTAGTGTGGAAGATTACAATGCGCTGCTGAAGGCGCGGGAATTTATTGGTGAAAACTTCGCCCACCCCCTCACAATTCCAATTGTTGCAAAGGCGATTGCTATCAACGAGCAAAAACTAAAGGATGGATTTAAGCGGTGCTTTGGAGTTACAGTTAATGATTATGTTGTAGAAAAACGGCTGGAAGCAGCGATACGATTATTGAAAACTGGAAAACATACTGTGCAGGAAGTGACATGGATGGTGGGGTATTCTCATACGGGATATTTCATCGAGCTTTTTCGGAAGCATTATGGAATATCCCCCGGTGAAATGTTAAAAAACAACAGATAAGAACTTCATGTAAGTCTGAAAAGACCGCATGAAGTTCTTTCTTTTGTGATATAGGAACTTCCGATAGTGATACTATGCAGAAAAGCATCGTGCTATACTAATAGCAGTTAGCGTTATCTAACCAAAAAACTCGGAGGTTATTGCTATGAGCAGAACAAATGAAAACAAATTAAAAATGAAGGACATTGCGACCATAGGCATCTTTAGCGCACTCCTTTTTGTGGTGACAATGGTAGCAGGAGCTTTGATGGGAATTAGCATGGTGTTGAATATGTATTCCGTTGCGGTTGTTGCCGTTTTATCTGCGCCACTTTATATGCTGATTATGGCAAAAGTACATAAGAAAGGCGCAGTCTTATTGACTTTTGCTATTGTCGGTATTCTATGGGGCTGTTTGGCGGTATTTTTGTCTTGATTTGGATGTTGGGGTTTGGCGTTGTAGGCGAAGTCCTTGCCAGCAAATCAAAGTATCAGAATTACAAAATGCTTACCGTTTCTTTTGGATTGTATTCAGTTGGATATTATTTAGGTGCCATCGCACCCCTCTATTATTATCCCGCATTTTGGTATGGATTTGACCGTCCAAAGGAAACCGTGGATGCAATGATTGCAGCAGCACATTCTACGGCTGGGCTTGCTGCAATTCCGGTTACATTGATCGCAATTGTGATAGGTGCTGTAATTGCAAAGAGAATGTTGAAGAAGCATTTTGAAAAAGCAGGAGTGATTTAATGCACCGCATAGACCCCCGGATAGTGATTATTCAGATTGTGCTTTCAGGGATATGTGCATTTTGGATTTTTAAGCCGTTAGCCATGCTTTGTGAAGTGATTTTTCTGATGAGCTTTCTGTTATATTTGCAACACCCGAAGGAGGCTTTGCGGCTGGGCGTATGGTTTGCGTTCCTTGTCGGATTGTATGCCTTACTGAATGAGAGCAACGCTCCGCAAATCATAGTCCAGCCCGTTTTCCTATTACGCAAGCTCTCTCCCTTACTGGCGTAATGGTTCTGTCACTAAAGGCGTTGACCGTGAGTGAGCTGTTCATGGGGCTTCAAAAATTACATTGCCCTAAATCAGCTACGCTTGCGCTTGCTGTCGCATTGCGATTTATTCCCACTATTCGCCATGAGCTTGAACAGATTAGAAACGGCATGAAAACAAGGGGCGTCCCCTTAAATGTGATTACTTTTGTAAAAGCTCCTGCCATGACCACAGAATACATGATTATTCCCTTTATCATGCGCTGTATAAAGGTAGCGGATGAATTATCTGCGGCTGCGGTCACTCGTGCAATCGAAAATCCTGTGCCAAGAGGGATGAGAGTTCCTCTGAAAATCAGAATAAAGGATATTGTGTATCTGATGATGGTGATTTGCGCTAATATCGGAACACTTCTTTATTCATTGTGCGGATAGCGCGGAGGTTCAGAATGAGTATGATCACAATAAGAAATTTACAATTTCAATATGATGCCGCACCGGAGATAAATGCTCTTTATGGAATTGATTTGGAAATTCGTAAAGGAGAGTGCGTTATTTTAACGGGAGAAAGTGGCTGCGGGAAAACAACTTTAACACGATGCCTCAATGGTTTAATTACCCAACTTTTTGAAGGAACACTTACAGGAGAAATATTGTACGAGGGTGTTCCAGTAAACAAATTGGAACAGTATGAGCTTAGTCGCAAAATTGGCACAGTGTTTCAAGATCCCCGTTCACAATTTTTTGCAGTAAACACAACGGACGAAGTAGCTTTCGGGTGTGAAAATCTTGCCTTTTCCACGGAGCGGATAAATCAGAACGTGGACGCCGCATTCTCCCGAATGAATATTGACGTACTGCGAGATCGGAGTTTATTTGGGTTATCCAGCGGCGAAAAACAGCGGCTGGCAGTTGCTTCTATCTATGCAATGGATACCGATGTCATTGTTTTGGACGAACCGACGGCAAACCTTGATGGAGAAACAATACAAAATCTCCGTGAACTTTTATTTACACTAAAAGCCGAGGGGAAAACTCTCATTATTTCTGAACACCGCCTTTCCTGGTTGGAGGAATTGCCGACCGATATGTATATATGCGCAAAGGGAGAATTGAAAAAATATGGGGTGCGGCGGAGGCTGCTTGCCTTTCGCCCGATGTGCTGCGAGAATACGGCTTACGCAGCATACAAAATGTGCTTTTTCCTACAAAGAAAACTCCTGCAAGGTCTGATGCAAACGAGCTGACGTGTCAAAACCTCTGTATTTACTACGGAAAGCAGGAAATTATCCATGATTTGAATTTTCACTTTACATGGGGCGAAGAAGGTCGGATTATTGGAATTGTCGGTGCGAACGGTTCCGGGAAAACAACATTTTCTAAAGTGCTGTGCGGACTTATGGCACCGCGAACTGGGGAAATTCGTCTGAACGGCAAAAAAATGACCCATAGAGAGCTGCTGAAAAAAACATACTTTGTTATGCAGGACGCGGATTATCAGCTTTTTACGGAAAGCGTTACACATGAAATGGAATTGGCGGCACGAAAAAATAAGCAAAAAAACGTTCATGCTTCAAAAGAGGAAACAACAAACATTCTTGACAGGTTCGGCTTGGCCGAATATTCCGAAAGACACCCGCTATCCTTGTCCGGCGGACAAAAGCAGCGGGGCACGATTGCTGCTTCCATCGCTGCAAAATCGGATATTCTTGTTTTGGACGAGCCGACGAGTGGGCTTGACGGACGGAATATGCTCCGTCTAAAGAATATTCTGCGTGAACTGAAAAAACAGGGAAAGCTGATTTTCATTGTAACCCATGACGCAGAATTTCTTGAAGGATTAACAGACGAATTACTGACTATTTCAAATAAGGAGGAAAACATGGGCAAAAAAGAAAAACAGCAATCGCCTTTAAGGGGTATTTTGCAGTTTGCCAGTCAGAGGAAAGGACTTTTGAGGATTTCTGTTATCCTTTCTGTTCTGTCCTCTGCGTTTGGTATGGTTCCATACGCTGCTGTAGCTGTGTTGCTTGGGAAAGCGTTAGACAATGCTTTGACCATAGAATGGGCAGTCAGCTTGACTTGGTGGCTTTAGCAGGATATTTTCTAAAACACTTTCTATATTCAAAATCAACCCTATGCTCCCACAAGGCAGCGTATGAAATCATACAGAATATCCGCTGCGCAATTATGCGGAAGATGTCAAAAATGTCTATGGGGACAATACAGGAAAAATCTTCCGGCGAATTTAAGCAATTAGTCATTGATGATACGGAACGACTTGAAGGACAGATTGCTCATGCCATTCCCGAAATGACAGCAAGTATTCTCATTCCGATTTTTGTGTTTGCCTATCTGCTTTTTGTGGATTGGCGTATGGCGCTTGCTTCTCTTGCTTCGGCTGTTTTGGGAAATGTTATCTATTATAGCATGATGATAGGGCGCAGCGAGAGGATGAAAGAATATATGTCCGCGAATGGAGATATGAACGCAACCATTGTTGAGTATGTAAATGGTATGGAAGTTATCCGTATGTTCAATCAGACTGCTTCTTCGATGGGACGGTTTAAGGGAGCAGTATTGAAAGTGCGGGATATTACTACCGCATGGTATAAGCACTGCTATCCTTTTATGAGTATCAGTCAGGTTGTTATGCCCTCAACGATTGCATTTGTTTTGCCCGTCGGCGTTGTACTTCTTTCGGGTGGTACTACGACATTAAACGAGGTTATTTTATGTATTCTTCTCTCTATGGGGCTTGTTGGCTCTTTACAGGCAATGATTGAGTTTTGGCATGACATTGCCGCAATTTATGAGATACAGCCCCGTATTATGGCACTTTTAGAAGCAAAGGAGTTGCCCGAGCCGATAGACGCACAACACAGTAGCGGCAATGATGTGGAGCTGAAAGATGTTCATTTCAGCTACGGAGCAATCGAGGTTATCCATGGCGTTTCCTTTACGGCAAAGGCTGGGACAGTCACAGCGTTGGTAGGTCCGTCCGGTTCGGGGAAATCAACTCTGGCAAAACTCATTGCCCGCTTTTGGGACGTGAGCGCGGGTGCGGTAACTGTGGGCGGCGCGGATATTCGCAATCTGCCGTTATCCGAGCTTTCCGAAAAAATCAGTTATGTTTCACAGGATAATTTTCTGTTCAATATGAGCCTGAGGGACAATATCCGAATCGGTAAGCCGGATGCTACGGATGCAGAAGTAGAACAGGCTGCGTCACTGGCGAGATGTGATGACTTTATTGCCCACTTCCCTAAGGGTTATGATACCAACGCCGGGGATGCAGGTGCACGCCTTTCGGGAGGGGAACGGCAGCGTTTGGCGATTGCGAGGGCAATTCTAAAGGACGCTCCGATTATTATTCTTGATGAAGCTACGGCGTTTACCGACCCGGAGAATGAAGATAAATTGCAGCAGTCCATTGACCATCTGACAAAAGGGAAAACGCTGATTGTGATTGCGCACCGCCTGTCCACTATCATGTACGCAGATAAAATTTTAGTGTTGGAGGATGGTGCGATTTCAGCGGAAGGAACCCATAAGCAGCTATTATCTTCTTCACAGACCTATTTGGATATGTGGAAAGCCCATATATCGGCAATGGATTGGAGTATGAACAAGGAGGTGGAAATATTATGCTGAAAGTAATTAAACGAGTATTGCGTTTGAGTGGTGATTTGTCAAAGCGTATCTATGCGAGTTTTGTATTCAGCTTTATAGACTCAATTATGGCAATGTTCTGTCGGGGCTGTGTTCTATACCCTCACAAAAATACAGAACAACAAAGCATTTGCAGGGAATGACTGGCTTGTAATTTTTGGCATACTGATAATCTCTCTTGTTGTCCGCATGGTGTTCAAATACTTAGTGTATAGCTTTCAAAGCACAGCGGGATTTGAGTTTGTTTCCAGAGAGCGAATTACATTAGGAGATAAGCTGCGTAATGTGGGTATGGGTTTTTTCCATGAGCGAAATATGGGGGACATTACAACAACGGTTACAACTGACCTTAATTTTTTGGAAAACTACTCCATGCACATTCTTGACCGTGTAGCAACCGGAATGGTAAACATGGTGGTGATCAGCATATTCATTCTGATGTTTGACTGGCGGCTTGGTGTGATTTTTATTTTAGGTGTTCTCTGCTCGTTCCTGATTTATGGGCGTATGCAGGAAAAGGGAGAAGAACTGACTGCAAAACAGCGGCAGGTACAGGCTGCTTCTGTTGAGGCTACATTGGAATATGTGCAGGGAATATCCGTCATCAAATCATTCAATATGGCAGAGAAAAATTTAAGTGGCATTGAAAAGGCCTATGAAAAAAGTATGGAAGCGTCTTACGCTCTTGAACGGGATTTCGCACCTATGAATATGGCATATTCTATGGTTTTCCGTGTAGCTGCCTGCGCTATCATATTAGTATCACAGATTTTCGCTTTAGGCGGGGAACTGGATTTTTCAAGCCTTGCGGTTATCCTCATTGCTTCATTCTCAATTTTCAATCCTGTAGAGGTAATGGGACAAATGACCGCCATGATACGCTCCATGGAAGCAAGCCTTGACCGTGTGGAACGGATTAAG
>ENA-OQCX01000553-OQCX01000553.1-human-gut-metagenome-genome-assembly--contig:-NODE-553-length-19357-cov-2.358762_pt1 | contig 19357 bp, 27 predicted proteins | sample MGYA00242762_ERZ504587 | MGnify/ENA primary metagenome ERZ504587 (study PRJEB26092, sample SAMD00036337) | human gut metagenome | host: Homo sapiens | study: EMG produced TPA metagenomics assembly of... | reverse complement strand
CAACTCTTTTACGTTTGATTGCCGGTTTTCAGACTGCTTCGGAAGGCGAGATAAAGATAGCTGGAAAAGAGATCACGCAGACACCTCCGCATAAGCGTCCGGTAAATACTGTGTTCCAGAAGTATGCTTTGTTCCCTCATTTGAATGTGTTCGATAATATTGCCTTCGGATTGAAATTGAAAAAGACCTCTAAGCAGACTATCGAGAAGAAAGTAAAGGCTGCTCTTCGTATGGTAGGGATGACGGACTATGAGTATCGGGATGTGAATTCCTTGTCAGGCGGGCAGCAACAGCGTGTAGCCATAGCCCGTGCTATTGTCAATGAGCCGGAGGTGTTGTTGCTGGATGAGCCTTTGGCTGCTTTGGACTTGAAGATGCGTAAAGATATGCAGATGGAATTAAAAGAGATGCATAAGACATTGGGCATCACTTTTATTTATGTGACGCATGACCAAGAGGAAGCTTTAACACTGAGCGACACGATTGTTGTAATGAGTGAAGGAAAAATACAGCAGATCGGAACACCGGTGGATATTTATAACGAACCCATCAATTCGTTTGTAGCTGATTTTATAGGTGAGAGCAATATTCTGAACGGAACTATGATACAGGACAAGCTTGTGCGTTTTGCAGGAGTGGAATTTGAATGTGTAGATGAAGGTTTCGGTGAAAATATGCCGGTAGATGTTGTGGTACGTCCTGAAGATTGGTATATTTTTCCGGATTCGGATGCTTCACAGATTTCAGGTATCGTAACCTCATCCATCTTTAAAGGTGTGCATTATGAAATGGTGGTCGAGGCCAATGGTTATGAATTTATTGTACAGGACTATCATCATTTTGCTGTGGGTGAGCAGGTAGGTTTGTTGATAAAACCTTTTTGATATCCATTATTAATGAAAAAAAGAACGTGTATGCAATACGTTTGAAGGAGACTGATAGATGGAACGCATGTGGAATTTCTGGGATGTACGTTTGAGTGTCTGCCAGTGGTTGACATTGAGCCGGGAACTAAAGTAAAAGTGCAGGTAGATTTCAAGGATATCATTTTGCAGGATAATGAAGAGGATGGAACTTTAACCGGAGATGTACGTTTTATCCTATATAAGGGAGATCATTATCACCTCACTGTGTCATCGGACTGGGGTGAGGATATTTTTGTTGATACCAATGATGTATGGGACAATGGTGATCATGTAGGTATCAGCATCTTTCCTGAAAGTATAAAAATAACTCAGATTGTAGAATCATAATAAAGAAAAGAGGTGCTCAGAACGATACGATTTTTCTTGTCTTCACGTAAAAGTTGGACTATTCCTTACGTGATATTTTCGGCGGTATTTGTTATTCTTCCGCTACTTTTAATAGTGGTTTATGCATTTATGGATGATGCGGGGCATTTCACATTGGGAAATTTTGCCAAATTTTTCGCTCATCCCGAGGCAATCAACACATTTGTTTATTCTATTGGCGTGGCCATTATCACAACAGTGGTATGTATCTTATTGGGATATCCTGCTGCCTATATTCTGACACAGACGCGGATGAAATATGCATCGACAGTGGTGGTATTGTTTATTTTGCCCATGTGGGTGAATATTTTAATACGTACACTGGCTACGGTGGCCTTGTTCGATTTTATGAACGTATCTTTAGGAGAGGGGGCTTTGATATTCGGTATGGTATATAATTTTTTGCCTTTTATGATTTATCCTATTTACAACACTTTGCAGAAATTGGATAAAAGTTATGTGGAAGCGGCGCAAGATTTGGGCGCCAATCCCATGCAAGTGTTTTTCAAGGCTGTGTTGCCCCTGTCTATGCCGGGTATTGTGAGTGGTATATTAATGGTATTTATGCTACTATCTCCACATTTGCTATTGCCGAATTATTGACAATGAATAATATTAAATTATTTGGCACTACTATCCAGGAAAATATTAATAATAGTATGTGGAATTATGGGGCGGCCTTGTCGTTGATCATGTTGTTCCTTATTGGTGCGACAACCTTGCTCGCTTCAGATGATAAGGATCATAACGAAGGAGGTGGACTATGGTAAAGAAAATTTTGTGTCAGGGGTATTTGTGGCTGCTTCTGCTATTGCTTTATGCGCCTATTTTTATCATTATGATCTATTCGTTTACCGAAGCAAAGGTGCTGGGCAACTGGACCGGGTTTTCCACCAAACTCTATTCATCCTATTTGTTGCGGGTACACATCATTCATTGACAAATGCCTTGGTCAATACCTTGAGCATTGCCTTTATTGCAGCTACCGTATCCACCTTGCTGGGCAGTATTACGGCAATCGGCATATTCAATCTTCGTCCCCGTGCCCGTAAAGCAATCAGTTTTGTCAATAACATTCCTATTTTGAATGGAGATATTATTATTGGTATATCTCTATTCTTGCTGTTCGTATCTTTGGGTATTCCACAAGGATATACCACTGTAGTGCTTGCACATATCACATTCTGTACTCCATATGTGGTGTTAAGTGTGTTGCCGCGTTTGAAACAGATGAATCCGAATATTTATGAGGCGGCGCTTGACTTGGGGGCTACTCCTATGCAGGCACTCCGCAAGGTGATTGTTCCTGAGATTCTTCCGGGAATGATTTCAGGTTTTATGTTGGCGGTGACTTTGTCCATTGACGATTTTGCCGTGACTGTATTTACTATTGGTAATGAAGGGCTTGAAACTCTTTCCACCTATATTTATGCGGATGCACGGAAAGGAGGGTTGACCCCTGAACTTCGTCCGCTTTCTACCATTATATTCGTATTGGTGCTGGTATTGCTGGTTATCATCAATCGCCGTGCAGGCAAGAAAAAGGAGGTATAAAAAATGAGGAAAATAAAATAGATGGCTGATGGTGTGTGTGTGCGCGTTATTCTCTTTAACCGGATGCTATAACACAGAGCCTCGTGAGAGTGTGCTGAAAATATATAATTGGGCCGATTACATTGATGAGGATATGTTGGCGGAATTTCCCCGGTGGTACAAAGAACAGACGGGGGAAGATATTCGGATTGTCTATCAGACTTTTGACATCAATGAAATCATGTTGACCAAGATAGAACGCGGGCATGAAGATTTTGATGTAGTTTGTCCTTCGGAGTATATCATAGAGCGCATGCTGAGGAAAGGTTTATTGCTTCCCATTGATACCGTTTTTGGAAAGACCCCCAATTATCTGCATAATGAATCTCCTTATATCCGTGAACAATTGGATAAATTGAGCTGGTCGGGGCATCGTGCTTCAGATTATGCCATCGGTTATATGTGGGGAACAGCAGGTATCCTTTTTAATACCGATCATGTTCCAGCGGAAGATGCCAGGACTTGGGCCAGTCTTTGGAATCTGAAATATGAGAACAAGATCCTGATGAAGGAAAGTTATCGTGATGCATATGGTACCGCATTGATTTATGCCAATACCGAGGATTTGAAAAAAGGCAAGGTTACGGTAGAGGAGTTGATGAACAACTATTCGCAAGCATCCATCGATACAGTTGAGAAGTATCTGAAAGCCATGAAACCCTTGATAGCAGGTTGGGAAGCTGATTTTGGCAAGGAAATGATGACTAAAGGTAAAGCATGGCTGAACATGACCTGGAGCGGGGATGCGGTATGGGCGATAGAAGAGGCTGAAGGAGTGGGTATCCATCTGGACTATGAGGTGCCGGTGGAAGGAAGTAATGTGTGGTATGACGGATGGGTGATCCCTAAGTATGCTAGAAATAAAAAGGCTGCCAGTTATTTTATTAATTATTTATGCCGTCCCGATGTGGCTTTACGTAATATGGACGCCTGTGGTTATGTGAGTGCCGTTGCTACTCCCGAGATTTTGGAGGCAAAAATAGATACTACTTTATCTTACTTTGCAGATTTAAGCTATTTTTTCGGTCCTGCTGCCGATAGTATACAAATAGATAAGGTACAGTATCCTGACCGTACAGTGGTGGAGCGTTGTGCCATGATTCGTGATTCCGGTGACAAGACCGAATTGGTCTTGGAAATGTGGTCGCGTGTAAAGGGGGATAATTTGGGGGTAGGCGTGGTTATTGTGATTCTGGTATCTGCCGGGATTATGGTAGTATTCACCGTGTATAGAAAACTTCAGCGTTATCAGCATGAAAAGGCTCAATATCGTCGCAGGAATCATCGAAGAAAGAAATGACTTTATAAGGGAAGGAAACATTTAGTCTTGCTGATAAAACGATTTAGGGAATCCAATCTTTAGGTAGAATTAAAATAAAAGTCCGAACTTGGGAAAGTCCGGACTTTTATTTCTATAATCATATAAAGATTAAATGATGTATTGTGAAGAGATAGACTCATTATTCATCACGCGGCGGATTGTTTCAGCAAACATATCAGCAATGGTCAGTTGCTTCACTTTAGAGCAACGGTTAGCATAAGGAATACTATCGGTAAATACCATTTCTTCCAAGCCGGAGTTCTGAACGCGTTCGGATGCAGGACCTGACATTACACAGTGAGAAGCGATAGCGCGGACGGAAATAGCTCCCGCTTCTTTCATAATATCGGCAGCTTTGGTAATAGTACCTGCTGTATCTACCATATCTCAATTAAGATGACATTTTTATTTTTACATCACCGATAATTTGCATGGTGGCCACTTCATTGGCTTTCAGGCGCGTCTTGTTGCAGAGTACTAAGGTACACCCAAATATTTGGAATAAGTGCTGGCGCGTTTTGAACCACCCACGTCCGGAGTTGCGATTACCAAGTCTTCCAGTTGCAATGATTCAATGTAAGGCAGGAATACGCCAGAAGCGTAGAGGTGGTCTACCGGTACATCAAAGAATCCTTGAATCTGATCGGCATGCAAATCCATTGTGATTAAACGGTCGATGCCTGCTACGCTCAGAAGATCGGCTACCAGTTTAGCACCGATAGAAACACGAGGTTTGTCTTTTCTGTCCTGACGTGCCCATCCAAAGTAGGGAATAACGGCTACAATGCTTTTTGCAGAGGCTCTTTTAGCTGCATCAATCATTAGCAGCAGTTCCATTAAGTTGTCAGAGTTAGGAAAGGTAGATTGAACTAGAAAAACATGTGCGCCTCTAATTGATTCTTCATAAGAAACAGCGAACTCACCATCAGCAAAATGCATGATGTTCATGTTTCCTAATTTGCAACCGAGGCTGTTGCAAATCTTTTCTGCAAGGTATCTCGAATTTGTTCCTGAGAATACCCTAAAAGGTGATGTTTTGCTCATTTTTGTAATAGATATTACCTATTTGTTAATTTGCGTGCAAAGGTACGTATTATAATTAGAAATTAAAAATAGAAATTTAAAAATAACTTCTCATTATTGTAATATGCTTGGTTTGAAGCATATTCTTCGTTTTTTAGGCTTCTATTCTAAATTATTTTGATAAATCAGTCTGCTAAATCTCTTAATTTCCGGAAATGTTCTATCACGCACCGATAATCGCGATCGGTACACGCATCGAATTTATTCCAAAGGGCGCCCAATATGGCGGCTCCTCCGAAACCAAAGTCCTTTACCTCCAGCAAGTTTTCTTCGTCAATGCCTCCCAAAGCTATGACTTTTTTGTCAATAATGCCTGCTTTGGCGGCAGTACGGAGTTCTTCGGCGGTGTATGCCGAGTTATAATTTAGTTTGGATATGCTATTGAATACCGGACTCAGAAAGACATAATCGCAACTGGATTTGCGCTCTTTAACTTCGTCTAGCGAATGGCAAGAACAACTGACATGTCCTTTGTATCCTTCCGGCAGGTTCGGATTACGACCGTTCAGGTGAATTCCTTTCAGTTTGTATTCCTCTTTCAGATAAAAATGTCCGTGAACCACGATGCGTTTATGATATTGTTCGGGGATAAGGGTTAGCAGACGTTCTGCAAACATGGGTGCTGTACCGGGCTTTCGCAGATGGAGTGTGTCTAGTCCCTCCTCGAAAAGAGCTGTAATTATTTTATCTTCCTCCACAAAATAAGTGGGGGGGCGTTATTAGAATTAACTTCATACCTTATGACTAATTGCTAAGCAAAGATAGCAACCTATTTGTAATAATCCTAGTGGATTTATAGATTTATTTTCGATAAAACTGTAAATCAATGGGATACTTTCCCCGAAAAAGTGATTCATGCGATGGAAAAGTTTTAAATAATCTGTGTGTATCTGTATGAAATAGGCGTTTTTTATTTACTTTTGCGCTAATAAAACAAGACGAATAGATAGAATTATGAATAAAAAACAATTTCTTGCAGCCGCATTTTGTTTGATGGCACTTGCCGGATGTACGCAAAAAACGGAATTGCCTGAGAATCCTAAAGATCAAGAAGAGTACCGTGATCATCAGGGAAACAGTTGGATTTATAACGCTATGCTAATGCGTTGGGCATTAATGCGTCTATGGCCAACGGACTTTCTACCACACATTATTATTATCCTAAATCTGATTCGTGGACAGATGCTAACGGAATGAAAGTGGATGCTCCTTCAAAAGTGAATGTGGGGGCAAAATCGTCTACAAAATCAAAATCGAGCGGAAGTGTTTTTGGGAAAACACGCCGTTCATCCGGTGTTCATAGTTAATAGGAAGCGGATATGAAAAGAATACCTGTTACGCCACGTTCAGACTACCGTGAGAAAATAGAAGCGCTGGGCTTTGATTTTCATGGTGATTATTGGCGCGAGGAAGCGTATTATCGTTTTACGGCTGAAGAAACAGCCTGTTTGGAGGAAGCAACCAATGAGGCGTACCATCTGTATTGTGAGGCTGCTCAATTCATTATTGAAGATAACCCGGAATTTATGGAGCGTGCATTGAATATTCCGAAGGAGATTGGTGAGCGTATCCGTGCTTCTTGGGGTGCGGATGAGTTAAGTCTGTATGGTCGTTTTGATTTTATATTAGCCAAGGATGGTACTCCGAAAATATTGGAGTTCAATGCTGATACACCGACTTCTTTGCTTGAAGCATCTGTTATCCAATGGCAATGGAAAGAGGATGTTTTTCCGGAATGCGACCAGTTTAATGGTATTCATGAAGGATTGGTGCAGTCATGGAAAGATATTTTCCCCAAAAAAGGAGAGATTCATTTTGCTGGTGCATTAGAGAATAATGAAGATACAGGAACGTTGCAATATCTGGCAAGTACGGCGATGGAGGCTGGGTTTTCTACCCGAGTATTGGATATGCAGGCGCTGGATTTGCAAAATGGACGATTTTTTGATCCGGCAGGTGAACTAGTGAACCGGTGCTTTAAACTTTATCCGTGGGAGTGGATGGTGGACGAAAGTCCTGACGGATGTCTAGCGGAAATGGAATGGTTGGAGCCGATATGGAAATTGGTGATGTCCAATAAGGCGATCCTTGCCACATTGTACGAGTTGTTTCCGGATTCTCCTTATGTGCTTCCTTGTTATTTGTCGCGCCCTCGGTCGGGATTGTTTTGTAAAAAACCGGTCTTCTCTCGTGAAGGTCATAATGTAAGCGTTGTTGATATCCGGGATTGGGAGGAATATGTACGTATAGCTGAAACGGAGGGTGATTATAACACTGGAGCTTATGTATATCAGGAGTATGTGGAACCGACAGCGTACAGTGGCAGATATCCAGTTATTGGTTCTTGGATTATAGGAGGAGAAGCTGCGGGCATCGGTATTCGCGAAAATCGTATGGAGGTTACAGATAACTTGTCCGAGTTTGTACCACATATTATAGGATAAAGTCAAACTATTCATGTGCCGGTCGATGCCGGACGACGGATGTCGTCATGCCTCGACTGTTGGCACATAATTGAGGAATTAATGTCTTTTGAATAGGGTCGGTTCGATTCCTCTAGAAGGAAATGAGATGGGTTTCCATCGTTTTTATGTTAATCGTCCATAATTTGCCGCTTAACACTTTGCCATATTCACCTATAATCTTCAACACTTCAGCAGCTTCGGCACAACCTATTATGCCGGGGGTTACACCTAATACTCCTTTGGGCGGATGGGGCATGGATAGCATTTCTGTTTCGTCGGGGAAAAAGTGGCGGTAATCGGGGCCTCCTTGGTAATTGAAAACGGATACTTGACCTTCGAAGGCACGGATGGCACCATATACATAAACTTTTCCCCATTTCACACAGATGTCATTGATAAGATAGCGGGTAGCGAAATTATCACATCCATCTATAATGATGTCGTAGGTACGGATAATTTCATCCGCATTCTCTTTAGTCAGTCTTGTGGGATAGGCATTGATTTGTACATCATGGTTCAGGGCTTCAAGACGTTTCTTAGCTTGGATAGCTTTGGGCATACCTACCTCGGCTTCACTATAAAGTACTTGACGTTGCAAGTTGCTGACACTTACCACATCATCGTCTATTAATCCGATGGTACCTACTCCGGCTCCTGTCAGGTACAAGGCAACAGGAGATCCCAGACCACCTACACCGACAATAAGCACTTTGGCCTGCTGAAGCCGTTGTTGTCCTTTTTCTCCCAATTCAGGGAGAATAATTTGACGGTTATATCTTTCCACTTTGTTTGTTGTTAATTTGAAAAAAAAGGAGCTTTGTATCATTTATACAGCCCCATTCCTTTAAAAATATGGGTAAAATCTATCGTATTGGCGTGAACTTGTCAAAAGAAACATCCCAGTCTTTCCATACCGGCTCCCTTCCTAATGATTTCAGTGCGTGTTCTACTTCTACGGCTGTACGCTCATCACTTACATGGAATTGTTCCAAAGCTTGCGGATAGGTATAGTATCCCCCCGGTTCAGTTTTGCTTTCAGCACTCATGGTAGTCACTCCTAGCCCTGCCATGTTGTCGCGGATTTGTGCCGGTTCACGAGTGGAGTAGGAGATATCTACATCGTGATCGAAAATACGCATGGCAAAAGTGAGCTGTGCCAACTCACGATCATTCATGATGACATTCGGCTGGAAACCACCGTTTTCTGCCGGACGCATACGGGGGAAGTTGACACTGTACTTGGTTTTCCAATACTTTTTCTGAAGATAGCGTAAGTGATAAGCCATCATGGTCACATCGGTGCGCCATTCTTCCAGTCCGATAAGTACTCCCATGCCGATGGAGTGGACTCCTGCCTGTCCCATGCGGTCGAAGCCGTTTACCCGCCACTCGAATTTGGATTTCATCCCGCGTGGGTGATATATATTATAACGGGCTTTGTTATAAGTTTCCTGAAAGCAAATGACTCCATTCAGTCCGTGTTCTTTCAGTTCGGCATATTCTTCGGCTTTGAGGGGCATTACCTCTATCTTCAGATTGCTGAAATATTTTTTGGCGATGTCCAAAGCTTTAGCCAGATAAGGGACTCCGGCTTTTGCCGGATTCTCTCCGGTCACCAGTAACAGGTTCTCAAAAGGCCCCAGTTTCTTGATGGCTTTGTATTCATCTTCAATCTGTTCGGGGGTGAGGATGGTACGTGCCATCGGGTTGCTGATATGGAAACCACAATACACACAAGAATTGGTGCAGGAGTTGGTGATATACAGCGGTATAAACATGGAGATGGTTTTGCCGAAACGTTCTTCGGTATATTTTTTGCTTAGTTGCGCCATCGGCTCCAGGTATTTTGCTGCTGCGGGGGAGATGAGCGCCATAAAGTCGTCCACATCGCAATGTTCCTTGCCAAGAGCGCGGAGCACATCACTTTCGGTCTTGGAGTAGATGGTTTTGGTGGTTTCCTCCCAATCTATTTTTTCAAGTTCTTCTGAAAACATAATTGTTATTTTTGTTATAGTTCTATAAGATGATTTCGCTTCTATAAGAGCCTATTTAAACTTTTTCGGCATTTAAACAGGTTTCAAGCTATAAGTTCCTTATTATTTTTCTACATTTCTTTTTGTCGCTTTCCGTCAGCTCGGGATGTTGCTTCGTTCCTCCCTTCTGGATAACGCCTTTGATAGAGAATCCGCTCCACTTCAGAATTTCGCGCAACGCTTTTACTACACCGCGTGTCTGGTTAAACCAGATATTGAACGGCCATGGGGTGGAGCAGGTGCTTACGATGACTGCTTTCTTGCCTTTATGCAACGCTTGGGGGATCCCTTTCGGACTTTCTCCCATCATGCCGTACACGATGCGGTCGAACACTACTTTCAGATGTCCGTTCATGTTTCCCCAATAGCAGGGTGATCCGACAATCAACACGTCTGCCCATTGTATCTTTTGAAGCGTGCGCTGCGCATTGTCTTCGGGTAGGACACAGGCCTGCCGGCTGCGGCAAGCCATGCATCCTGTACAGGGGCGTACCTGCAATTTATGGATGGATATTGCTTCCACTTCGGCGCCACGTATGCGAGCTTCTTCGGCCATGATGTCCAGCATTCGGCTGATAAGTCCTTGGCAACGAGGACTTCCGTTGAGTATCAATATCTTCATTACCTTATTTTTTTTAGGATGTTGTTGCGGACACATTGCACTGCAACCGTATAGTATTCCGGTTCCATATTTTCCAGATATGCTTTCAGCTCTCCTGTCAGTTCCGGTTCTTCCAGGCAGATGTCGTAGGCAAGTTTCATGCAGACGGCTTGTCCGGATGCGCTTTCGGCAGAAGATAGCATACCTTGAAGGCAGAAATCGAAGAAAGCTGCGTTGACAGGCTTCGGGACAGGAAGATGATGAAGGATATTCAGTAGCAGGCGTCTTGTTCCATCGTGGGGGCATTGCATGGCCCGTAACATCAGTTCCTCCCTTTTATCCATCAATAGGGAAGGAAGGAGGAAACTCAGTTTTTCACAAGCCCAAGTGGCACGCCAGGCTATCCTTGTTTCTTCATGCTGCGTTAGAGTATAAAGAGCATCAAAGCGGTCGGGGGAGCTGGCCACTTGATCTACTATGTTGTCTATGTGTTTTCTTCCTAAAGTTCCTTCAAGTGCTTTCTTGAAATCTTCCATAGTTTTTACAAAGTCAGTTGTTTAATTACCCACGTTCTTCAAGTCGCGGCTCAGTTTCATAGCGCAGAAGTTGGGTCCGCACATGGTACAGTACTCACCGTCCGTATGGCGGCCTTCATTGAAGTATTCCAAAGCGCGGTCGGGATCCAGACTCAGATGGAACTGGTCGCGCCAACGGAATTCATAACGTGCCTTGCTTAAAGCATTGTCGCGGATCTGTGCGCCCGGATGCCCTTTCGCTAGATCGGCAGCATGGGCAGCAATCTTGTAAGTGATGACACCTATGCGTACATCTTCTTTGTTGGGCAATCCCAGATGTTCTTTCGGGGTGACATAACATAGCATGGCAGTGCCTAACCAGCCGATTTGTGCGGCACCGATGGCCGAAGTGATATGGTCATATCCCGGAGCGATGTCCGTTACCAGCGGACCGAGGGTGTAGAACGGTGCGTTGTGACAGTGAGAGATCTGGCGTTCCATGTTTTCTTTGATTTTATGCAAAGGTACATGCCCCGGTCCTTCAATGAATGCCTGTACGTTTTTGTTCCATGCTCGGAGTACAAGTTCACCCATGGTATCCAGTTCGGCAAACTGTGCCTCGTCATTAGCGTCAGCGATACAGCCCGGACGAAGTCCGTCACCCAAGGATACGGCTACATCATATTGTGCCAGAATATCACAGATGTCATCAAAATGCTCATATAAGAAACTTTCCTTGTCATGTACCAGACACCACTTGCTCATGATGCTGCCTCCGCGGCTTACGATGCCACACAGACGTTTGTCGGCCAGATGTACATTCTGGCGGCGTATTCCGGCATGGATGGTAAAGTAGTCCACTCCTTGTTCGCATTGTTCGATTAATGTATCTTTATAAATCTCCCAATTCAGATTCTCTACTTACCGTTTACTTTCTCTAATGCCTGATAAATAGGTACGGTACCTACGGGGACAGGACAGTTGCGGACAATCCATTCGCGTGTTTCGTGAATGTTATCGCCGGTCGAGAGATCCATCAGGGTATCACCTCCCCATTTGCAGCTCCACACGGCTTTTTCCACCTCTTCGTCAATGGAGGAAGTGGTGGCGGAGTTTCCGATGTTCGTGTTGATCTTCACTAAAAAGTTCCTGCCGATAATCATAGGCTCGCTTTCGGGGTGGTTGATATTGGCGGGAAGTACGGCACGCCCTGCGGCTATTTCATCACGCACGAATTCAGGGTGATAAAGGTGTCGATGCCCAGTTCCCGGCAATTCATGTTTTCACGGATGGCTACATATTCCATTTCCGGTGTAACTATGCCGGCTTTGGCGTATGCCATTTGTGTGATGGCCTTTCCGGCTTTGGCACGATAGGGCAGGGCGATGTGTTCAAAGCGCAGGTGGTCCAGACTTTTATCGTCACGGCGCATCTTTCCGTATTCTGAGGTAATGGAGGGCAGTTTTTCCACGTCTCCCCGTCCAATAATCCAGCTTTCGCGCATACGGGGAAGTCCTTTTTTCAGATCGATTTCCATATTGGGATCACTGAACGGACCACTGGTGTCATAAATATAAACAGGAGCATTGGGCGTTGTTACCTTTTCACCGTTCACTATGTTTACAGTAGGAGTCAGGTTTACTTTCTGCATTCCTACTTTGATGTATGGGAACAGGGTTCCTTGCATATATGCCTTTTCTGCATGAGCGTATGCTTTTTTATCTTGCTTTTTGTCTATCATATTTCTGTTTAATCTAAGAATGAAGTTAAAGGGGATGAGGCGGATGCGATCAAGTTCTGTCCTACTGCTCCTAAGCCTGCTTCATAGGCGCGGCGTCCGGCAATGACAGCTTCCTTGAAGGGCTATTGCCATTTCTACTGGTTGGCCGGCTACTGCGATGGCTGTATTGACCAGACAGGCGTCCGCACCCCATTTCCATCGCTTCGGTGGCATGGCTGGGGGCGCCTATTCCGGCGTCTACTACCACAGGAACGGAAGCTTGTTCGATAATGATGCGCAGGAAGTCACGTGTCTGCAAGCCTTTGTTTGTCCCGATGGGGCGCAAGCGGCATGACGGTTGCTGCTCCTGCCTCTTCCAGCCGTTTGCATAATGTAGGATCTGCCTGGCAATAGGGCAATACGACGAAACCTAGTTTGACTAGTTCCTCGGTTGCTTTCAATGTTTCGGTAGAATCTGGCAACAAGTAGCGCGGATCGGGATGAATTTCCAGTTTCAGCCAGTTGGTGCCAAAGGCCTCGCGGGCCATTTGTGCGGCAAAGACGGCTTCTTCGGCTGTGCGCACACCGGAGGTATTGGGCAATAGCTGTATGTGGGGGTGAATGATATGTTTCAGCATATCATCTTCCTTATCGTCCAGTTCAATGCGTTTCATGGCTACGGTTACCATTTCACACCCTGATGCCAGAATGGCTTCTTCCATTACGGTGTTTGAATTGAATTTACCGGTTCCCAGGAATAAACGGGAATTAAATTCTTTTCCAGCTATAATCAGTTTCTTCATTGTATTTTGTGATTTTATTATAAATTCATGATTCGTTTAGTTTCCGCTACCGGGTCTTTCGCCCGGAGTATGGTTCCGCTCAAGGCAATACCGGTGATTCCCGTTTCCATGATGGAAGGGATATCTTCCAAAGTAATTCCCCCGATAGCAACGATGGGCAAATGGATATTTGCCTCTTTCATTTGCAGAATAATGGAACGGTAACCTTCCAGTCCCAGCACTGGAGAGAGATCCTTTTTTGTAGTAGTAAAACGGAACGGGCCACAGCCGATGTAGTCAGCTCCGGCTTTGTAATGCATCTTTACATCGTCAAATGTATTGGCGGTGCCTCCGATGATGAATTCTTTTCCTAATATTCCCCGTGCTTCGGCTACGGGCATGTCCTTTTTTCCTAAATGCACTCCGTCAGCATGAATTTTCTTAACTAACTCCACGTGGTCGTCTATGACAAATGTCGCTCCATAGTCTTTGCATAAGCCTTGCAGGCGTATGGCTTCCCGTTCCACTTCGTCAACGGGAGTGTCTTTCATGCGTAGCTGGATCCAGCGGCAACCGCCTTCCAAGGCCATGCGTGCGGAATCATAATAGGAATATGTGTCGGTGAAGTGAGTGATGAATTGAAGTTCCACGGTCTTATCCTCCACATGCAGCTTTAATGACTACCAGACTGTCATTGGGGTGTAACACACATTTCTCCCACTCTATACGGGGAACCATCCGGTTGTTTACCGCTATGGCGATACCTTTCTCAGGAAGTGCCAGAAAGGTGGAAGTTCGGCTATGGTGCATCCGTCCTTTACTTCGGTTTCTTTGCTGTTTACTGTCAGTTTCATACTATATCAGTTTATGAATTTACTTGTAAATACAAAGAGTTGCTTTTTGACCGGATGGTATGAGGTAAGAAGTAACAATCCCTTCGGCGGTACTAACCGCATCAGGTTCACAGTATAATCTTCAGCCCGTCCGCTGTTTACGTGGGGCACCCCTTTGTTTTACGATGGCAAAGATATGGGAAAGAAATGAATAATGCTACAACAGACTGCTTTATTTTTTGTGGAAGAATGTTTTTTTATGATTATCTTGCATTATGCTTGTTTATTCTTGTAAAAGGATGAATGCATATCTGCTGTATCTTTGCATCTTAAAGCAGATTGCCCCGCTCCCTGAATGAATAGGGTGCGAGGCAGCTTTATTATGATGTATAGTTAAGGGTTCTTTTATAGACGTTTTTCTACTACATCCCAGTCAATGATTTCCCATAACTTGTTCACATGATCTGCACGGCGGTTCTGGTAATCCAAATAGTAAGCATGTTCCCATACATCGAAACCCAGCAATGGTTTCAGGCCTGCACGCCACGGGTTGCTTCCGTTTGGCTCTTTGGTGATATGTAGTTTTCCTTGCTTGTCTATAGAAAGCCAAGCCCAGCCGAACCAAACAGTCCTGTGGAAGCGGCGTTGAATTCTTTCTTGAAGTTTTCAAAGCTTCCGAAGTCCCGGTTGATGCTTCTGCCAATTTGCCGGACGGTTCATGCTTGTTGGGTTTGGGGGTGAACTGAAGGAAATATAATGTATGGTTCAATACTTGTCCGGCGTTATTGAATATCGCTCCGTCGGGAGCTGATGCAACAATTTCCTCTACGGTCTTTCCTTCAAATTCTGTACTCGGAACCAAAGAGTTCAAATTGTTTACGTATGTTTGTAAGTGCTTGCCATAATGGTAGTCTATAGTAGCCTGACTGATTACAGGTTCGAGTCCGTTGTTTGCATACGGGAGTTTGGGCATTTCGTAAGTCATAACTAATGAAATTAAAGTGGTTAATAATATATTCATTTTTAGTCGAGGTTTTAATTAAACTTCTATCATAATAACATTATTGAGCATAGAATTGTTCTGATAAACTCAAACTTTCTCTATCTTTGCGGGCGAAAGGTGATATTTATGACGAACTATTTAGAAGAATTGAATGAAAGTCAGCGCAATGCGGTGCTTTACAACGAAGGTCCCTCTTTGGTGATAGCCGGAGCAGGTTCGGGGAAGACACGCGTACTGACTTATAAAATAGCTTATTTACTGGAGCGGGGATATACTCCTTGGTCTATTCTGGCATTGACTTTTACCAATAAGGCTGCTCGTGAAATGAAAGAGCGTATAGCCCGTCAGGTGGGCGATCAGGCACGCTATTTATGGATGGGAACGTTCCATTCCATTTTTTCGCGTATCCTGCGGTGTGAGGCACAGGCTGTCGGCTTTACCTCCAATTTTACCATCTATGATTCTTCAGATTCGAAGAGTTTGATCAAGTCTATTGTAAAAGAAATGCAATTGGATGATAAAACCTATAAACCGGGGGTGATACAGGCGCGTATCAGCAATGCGAAAACCATTTGGTTTTTCCCGATGCATATGTTTCGAACGCAGAGCTTTATCAGTATGATCTGAATGCCAAAGTACCCGCTACCCGTGATATTTACCGACGATATTGGGAACGTTGTCGCCAAAGCGATGCGATGGATTTTGATGATTTGTTGGTTTATACTTATATGTTATTCCGCGATCATCCCGAAATCTGCCGTAAGTATGCGGAGCAGTTCCGTTATGTGCTGGTGGATGAGTATCAGGATACTAATTTTGCGCAACACAGCATTGTGCTTCAGCTTACCCAAGAACATCAGCGTGTATGCGTAGTGGGGATGATGCACAAAGTATTTATTCCTTCCGAGGGGCTAATATTGACAATATATTGAAATTTACTCAGCTGTATAAGGGAGCCAAGCTTTTTAAATTGGAGCAGAACTATCGTTCTACCCAGACCATTGTATGCGCGGCAAACAGTTTGATAGAGAAAAATAGCGAGCAGATAAGGAAGGAGGTATTTTCGGAAAAAGCGAAAGGGGAGCCTATCGGAGTTTTCAATGCCTACAGTGATGTGGAGGAAGGGAGATTGTTGCCAACCAGATTGTGAAACTGCGTTCGCGGGAACATTATTCTTATAATGATTTTGCTATTTTATACCGTACAAATGCTCAGAGCCGTATTTTTGAGGAGGCTTTGCGGAAGCGTGCTTTACCTTATAAGATTTACGGAGGGCTTTCTTTTTATCAACGCAAGGAGATTAAAGATGTTATATCTTACTTCCGTCTGGCGGTAAATCCGAATGATGAGGAGGCTTTTAAGCGGGTGTTGAATTATCCGGCGCGAGGAATCGGGGATACTACGTTGAACAAGGTCATTGATGCGGCTGCACAGCATCATGTCAGTCTTTGGATGGTTTTGGAAGAGCCGTTGGCATACGGCTTGAATATTAACAAGGGTATGCATACTAAATTACAGGGGTTTCGTGAACTGGTAGAAAGTTTTATAGTGGAGGTCCCGAAGAAGAATGCATACGAATTGGGAGCAATGATTGTTCGTCAGTCCGGCATTATGAATGAGATTTATCAGAGCAATGATCCTGAAAATCTGAGCCGTCAGGAGAATATTGAAGAACTGATAAACGGTATGCACGATTTTTGTGCAACCCGTGAAGAAGAAGGGAATGAAACATCCTGTTGACGGATTTTCTGTCGGAGGTTTCTCTGTTGACAGACCAGGATAACGAGAAAGAGGGGGATGCCGAGAAGATTACCTTGATGACCATTCACTCTGCTAAAGGCTTGGAGTTTAAAAACGTCTTTGTAGTTGGGATGGAAGAGAACTTGTTTCCCAGTGCTTTGTCACTCAATTCGTATAAGGAGCTGGAAGAGGAGCGCCGCTTGTTTTATGTGGCGATTACACGTGCCGAAGAGCATTGCTATTTGTCTTTTGCCAAGAGTCGGTTTAAATATGGAAAGATGGAGTTCAGTAGCCCTAGCCGTTTCTTGAAAGATATTGATGTACATTTCCTGAAGTTACCTCAGGAGGAACAGATGGCCCGGAGAATAGACGAGAGAGCCAGCCGTTTCTGTCGTGAGCAAAATGAACGTGCGGCTCGTTCCTTGTTTGACGAACCTGCTTCTCAGTCTTCTTACGGGCGTTCTTCATCGAACATCTCTGGTGGTCAGAAAACATTTTTAGTTGGAGAAAGACCGAAAGTTGAGATTATTCGTCCCAGTATACCACGTAATTTGACCAAGGTTGGTCCGGAAACGGTCTCAAAGCCGTCCGCAGCGAGAAACTTGTCGGTGAATGTACAGGCAGGCAGGTGATAGAGCATGAGCGTTTTGGAATAGGCGATGTGATAAAGGTGGAAGGAATTGGTGAGAACAGCAAAGCGACTGTCCGTTTCCGGAATGCCGGAGAAAAACAATTATTACTGAAATTTGCCCGATTCAAAGTTGTGGAATAGAATAAATATTTTAATAGAATTCTGATACAAAAATGATAGATATCCATAAAGTACCTTCTCCATGCTATGTAATGGATGAAGCATTGCTCAGAAAGAATCTGAGTTTGATAAAGAGTGTGGCAGACCGAGCCGGAGTTGAGATCATCTTGGCTTTCAAGTCTTTTGCCATGTGGAAATCATTCCCCATTTTCAGGGAATACATTCGTTATACTACAGCCAGTTCCGTATATGAAGCCCGTTTGGCGTATGAAGAATTTGGCAGTAAGGCCCATACTTATTCTCCGGCGTATACGGATACTGATTTTCCGGTTATCATGCGATGCAGCAGTCATATAACCTTTAATTCTTTCAGTCAGTTCCGGCGTTTTTATCCTATGGTTGAGGCCTTTGGAGAAAAGATAACCTGTGGTATCCGCATCAATCCTGAATATTCGGAAGTAGAGGTGGAACTTTATAATCCTTGTGCTCCCGGTACGCGTTTTGGGGTGACGGCCGATTTGCTTCCTGAAACTTTACCGGAGGGCATCGAGGGCTTCCATTGTCATTGTCATTGTGAATCCAGTTCTTATGAATTAGAGCATACTTTGCAGCACATAGAAGAGAAGTTTGCTTCTTGGTTCCCACAAATAAAATGGTTGAATTTGGGAGGGGGACACTTGATGACACGTAAAGATTATGATACGGAGCATCTTATTTCTTTATTAAAAAACTTGAAAGCCCGTTATCCTCATTTGGAGATTATTTTAGAACCGGGTTCGGCTTTTACTTGGCAGACCGGACCTTTGGTAGCTTCTGTTGTCGATATAGTGGAAAACCGGGGGATAAAAACCGCGATTTTGGACGTTAGCTTTACTTGTCACATGCCCGATTGTCTTGAAATGCCTTATCAGCCGGCAGTGCGTGGTGCCAAAACTTTACCAGTCGATGCGATAAAAACAGCTTTAACGGAAGAGAATGTTTACCGTTTGGGTGGAAACAGTTGCTTAAGTGGCGACTATATGGGTAGCTGGTGTTTTGACCATCCGTTACAGATAGGAGAACGCATTGTTTTGGAAGATATGATTCATTACACTATGGTAAAAACAAACATGTTTAATGGAATCCATCACCCTTCTATTGCTATTTGGCATACAGATAATACATTGGAAGTATATAAAGACTTCCGATATGAGGATTATCGTGACCGTATGTCTTGATAGTAAGTAAAAAAACTTTTGGTTTATATTGACTATGAGGAGTTTGATGAAATAATGTAATAAAAGTACTATAAAAAGTATAGAAAATTTTTGGAAGTTTAGAAAAAAGCACTACCTTTGCATCCGCAATCGGGAAACAGCTGGGAAATAGTTAAAACCGAAAGCGGAAATTGCGGAAATAGCTCAGTTGGTAGAGCATAACCTTGCCAAGGTTAGGGTCGCGAGTTCGAGTCTCGTTTTCCGCTCACATAAATAAAATCTTGTGCGTTGTGACAAGAGTGTTACACAGAATGCCCAGGTGGCGGAATGGTAGACGCGCACGTTTCAGGTGCGTGTGTCGAGAGGCATGCAGGTTCGAGTCCTGTTCTGGGCACTACACACGAGGTTTTCGTTTCTGGAGGAATGGCG
>ENA-OQCX01000550-OQCX01000550.1-human-gut-metagenome-genome-assembly--contig:-NODE-550-length-19414-cov-1.438274_pt1 | contig 19414 bp, 29 predicted proteins | sample MGYA00242762_ERZ504587 | MGnify/ENA primary metagenome ERZ504587 (study PRJEB26092, sample SAMD00036337) | human gut metagenome | host: Homo sapiens | study: EMG produced TPA metagenomics assembly of... | reverse complement strand
AACGTTCCAGTTCACCCAATTGTTTTTTGATATAATGCATCGACTTTAGCCTGACTGTCACTGAGGAAAGTCTCTCTAACAGCTAAGTGTTCCTCTTTTTTCTCAAAAGACTCTATCTTACGGTCAAGATTTTCTTCTTTTTGCAAAAGACGTCTTTCCTGACGTTGGATATCACTGCGACGCTCTTTATTTTCTCGTTCCATCTCACTGCGCATGCGGTGGATTTCTTCTTTAGCTTCTACTAACGCTTCTTTGCGTTTAGCTTCACCGGTCTGTTCCGCCTCCTGAATGATACGAATAGCGGTTTCTTCAGCAGTAGCAATTTTGTTTTCAGCAACATTTTTACGTACTAAATAACCGATCGCACCACCAACGGCACCAGCACCGATAGTAATACCGATAAGTTCTAAAATGATTTTCACCTCCTTATTAATTTTTAAAAAAAATGAGGCAACAAACTATTGTCGCCTCGTGGATAACATTCATTCATTAATTATTAACACGATTTGGATATATAATTTTTAAATGGAATTTTATATAAAAGTCAAGTTAGCAGTCATCCATTAATATCACAGAACCATGTATATTATTAATGCTTTTTTTGAATATATTTACTTGCAAAGCCACGCGCATACAGGTACCTGCCAATAGCGGCCCGGCCTTCCTGCGTAGCAGGATCATATTTTTTAGGATTACGTTTAAACAAGACTTGCAGAGCCTTTTCCGCCCGTTCCTGTTCCTCAGCTTCAGAAACTGCGCTAAAATATCGTTTATATAACGTTCGGCCACATTTTTTTTCTGCAGCTCCAGCCGCAGGTGACATCTGCCATAGTATTTTTTAGAAAGCCAGGCTTCAAAAACCCTCTGTCCATAACGTTTTTCATCTAAGAAACCATATTCCAGTAGTTTTTGGATAGTACTCTTGATGATGACAGCATCTGCACCTTTACGTTTTAGCTTCAGTTCCATATCCTTACGGCTGTAATCACGATAGCTCAGAATATCTAAAGCATAATCATACGCTTCCTGCTCAGTCGTTAAGTTCTTGGACGACCGGTTCAGCATCGCTTACACCGCTTTCTGCGCTTACTAATTTGGCAATAGTATGCTCGCGGATCTTGGCTTCGATCTCAGCAGCCATTTCCGGATTTTCTTTGAGAAAATCTTTGACCTTTTCTTTGCCCTGTCCCAAACGAAACCTCCGCCGTAGGAATACCAGGCACCGCTTTTATTAATGATGTCAAACTCTGCACCCAGATCTACGATGCAGCCTTCATGGGAAATGCCTTCACCGTACATAATATCAAATTCTGCCTGTTTGAAAGGCGGAGCGATTTTATTTTTAACGATTTTCACGCGGGTACGGTTGCCTATCATATCGTTGCCGTTTTTCAGAGTTTCAATCCGCCGTACATCCATGCGGACAGTGGAATAAAATTTCAACGCTCTGCCGCCGGTAGTTGTTTCTGGATTTCCGAACATAACTCCGACTTTTTCGCGGATCTGATTGATGAAAACAGTAGCACATTTAGACTTGGAAATGATACCGGTCAGCTTACGCAGAGCCTGACTCATCAACCTGGCCTGCAGGCAACGTGAGAATCACCCATCTCGCCTTCGATCTCTGCACGCGGTACCAAAGCCGCTACGGAGTCGATAACAATGATATCGATAGCGCCGCTGCGTACTAAAGCATCAGCGATCTCCAATGCCTGTTCGCCGTTATCAGGCTGCGAAATCAGCAGATTGTCGACATCGACGCCCAGCTTACGTGCGTATTCAGGGTCCAAAGCATGCTCAGCGTCGATAAACGCCGCATAACCACCGATTTTCTGTGTTTCAGCGATCATATGCAGGGCAACTGTAGTTTTACCGGAAGATTCCGGACCATAGATCTCGATGACCCTGCCGCGTGGAATGCCGCCTACTCCCAAAGCTAATATCTAAAGACAAAGCGCCTGTAGGAATAACCTCTATGTTCATTTTAGCGCTGGCTTCGCCCAATTTCATGATCGAACCTTTACCGAAATCTTTTTCGATTTGGCGCATTGCATTTTCCAACGCTTTTGTTTTTTCAGCGTTCAGTTTTTCCGTACTCATTGATCAAGCCTCCTGTTTCGTTGCTGTCAATTACTATCTACAAATAGTATACAAACAACTGTTCGAGGTGTCAAGATTTATTTATTTTTTCAGCAACCGGGCAATTTCTTCCCCGCTGATTTATAGGTTTCGTTGCAGACTGGCAATGCACCTCTGTTTCCTCATCCTGACTCATGGCCGAGATATCTTCCTGCTTAAAACCCAAAGTCGCCAATGCTCCCAATATTCTTTTCTCTACTGCAGCGGCATTTATAACTCAGCTCTATGCTCTCCTGAATTGTTACATCTAGACCGCGGGCAATAGTTCGATCATCTTTTCTGGAGTATAACCCAGCTCCAGCAGCTGCGTAACATAAGGAGTTAAACTGATGTTTTCCTCCAGCTGTGCCAGCGTTTCCTCTGCGCAGCCTGGCATTGCCTGAATAAAGTACCCGCCTGAAGCTATGACCTGCCCCTCTTTATTGACCAATACGCCTAACGCCACAGAAGACGGTGTCTGTTCAGACGTGTATAGATAATTAGTAAGGTCACTGGCGATCTCGCCGTCAACCAGTTCGGCATAGCCGGTAAAAGGTTCAGCGTTCTGCAGATAACGGGTCACAATAATATTGCCGGCTCCAATAGCGCCGCCAACATCCAGCTTGCCGTTTTTCAGCGGCAAAAATACATCCGGATCACCTACATAACCACGCACATGCGTGCCTTCTGCATCGGCAACGACTTCGCCGATCGGCCCGTCACCCTTTAAACGCAGGGCAATGCGTTCATTATCTTTCATAGTAGCTGCTAAAAGCAGGGCTCCGTTCATCGCCCTGCCCAAAGCGGCACTAGCCAAATGGGAAGTATGATGCCTGATAGCAGCCTCCTGTACCAGATTAGTAGTACACAGCGCATAAATTCGTACACCTTCAGCCGTGCCTTTAGTCAAAATATCTTTCATTATATATACCTCTTAGAATCTACGATTAACGTACGTTTAAAAATCAGATGTTTTTCAACAGATTGACCATTTCGATAGCAGTCATTGCAGCATCAACACCTTTGTTGCCAGCTTTAGTACCGGCACGTTCAACAGCTGCTCAATATTTTCGGTAGTCAGAACGCCGAAAGCTACCGGAACACCTGTTTCCAGACCAACATGTGCCACGCCTTTAGAAGCTTCGGCACAAACATAGTCAAAATGAGGAGTAGAACCGCGGATAACCGCACCCAAACAGATAACAGCATCATATTTGCCACTCACTGCAAGCTTCTGCGCTGCCAAAGGGATCTCGAATGCTCCTGGGACCCAAACTGCAGTAATATCTTCATTGTCCATCCCATGACGTTCCAGGCAGTCGATAGCACCGCTCAAAAGCTTGCTGGTGATAAATTCATTAAAACGGGCTACAACAATAGCCACTTTCATACCTTGTGCTGTTAATTGACCTTCTAAAGTTTTCATATTCATTGCCTCCATTTTAAGTTAATTTGATTTTTATATCAGCTGCAGCAGTTGCAGTGTTTATGCTCATGACCTTCGTGCAGCTCATGCCCCATTTTTTCCTCTTTGACTTCCAGATAGAACTCGTTAAAAGGGTTAGCGTCGATAACGATAGGCACTCTTTCGCTTACGGTGATGCCATAGCCGGAAAGCCCCACACGTTTGGCAGGATTATTAGTGATCAGACGAATGCTGGTCAAGCCCATGTCGGAAAGGATCTGAGCTCCGATACCATAATCACGCAGATCCGGAGCAAAGCCCAGCTTAACATTGGCTTCAACGGTATCATAACCCTGATCCTGCAGCGCATAAGCCCTGATTTTATTCGCCAGACCGATACCACGTCCTTCCTGACGCATATACAGTACTACACCGCACCCTTCTTTTTCTATCATCGCAGCGCTGTTGCCAGCTGATCGCCGCAATCACAGCGCAGGGAACCAAAAGCATCGCCGGTCAGACATTCTGAATGTACGCGTACCAAGACATCTTTTTTACCGGACACCTCACCTTTAACGATGGCAACATGGCAAAGATCATCCAGATCATTTTCGTAAGCTACAGCGCGGAAATTGCCGTATTTACTCGGCAGCGCGGCTTCAGCCGCACGATGCACCATTTTTTCGTGCGCCTTGCGGTAAGCGACCAAAGCAGCAACGGTAATAAAAACCAACCCGTGTTCTTTAGCAAATTCTTTCAATTCAGGAGTACGAGCCATATTGCCGTCTTCGCTCATGATCTCGCAGCAGATACCGACTGGCTTCAATCCAGCCAGCTTACACAGATCTACAGTCGCCTCGGTGTGCCCTGTGCGGCGCAGTACGCCGCCTTCACGTGCACGCAGCGGAAAAACATGTCCCGGACGACGGAAATCATCAGGCTGCGCGTTATCATCAGCACATTTTTTCATCGTATATGCGCGTTCGTGCGCCGAAATACCCGTAGTAGTATCGACGTGATCGATAGATACGGAGAACGCAGTTTCGTGATTATCAGTATTTTTAGCTACCATCGCGCCAAATTGCAACTTATCCATGATCTCCGGAGCTGCCGGCATACAGATCAGACCGCGTGCGTATTTTGCCATAAAGTTTACTGCCTCAGGCGTACACAGCTCGGCAGCCATAATCAGATCACCTTCGTTTTCCCTATCCTCGTCATCAGTTACCAAACCATTTTACCGGCTTTGATCGCTGCTATCGCTTCTTCAACTGTATTAAATTTGAACTCTTCCATTTTCATAGCCTCCTTATTTACATAAAACCGTTTTCGAATAAGTAGCTTTACTCAAAACGCTGGTTTCATCCTTTTTCTCTGCCTTATTGCCAAACTTCAGCATCTGTTCAACATATTTACCGATAATGTCTGTCTCCAGATTGACCTCGTCGCCAACGGTCTTAAAGCCTAAAGTAGTTTCCTTCGAGGTATGCGGGATCAGCGATACTGAAAAAGTATCCTCGGTGACATCCGTTACCGTCAGACTGATACCATCGATAGCAATAGAACCTTATGCAGGATGTAACGCATCAACTCCGGCGGCGTTTTTACCGTTACCACATTAGCTATGCCGTCCTGCCGGCATTTCGCGATCACACCGATCCCCTCCACATGACCGCTGACGATATGTCCGTCCAGGCCATCCATCAACCGCAGCGTCCTTTCCAGATTGACCCGGTCGCCGCTGCGCAGATCACGCAGATTGCTCAAACGCATGGTTTCCGGCATCACTCAGCCGTAAACTCACCGCTGCCCAAAACAACTACTGTCAGGCAAACGCCGTTCACTGCAACGCTGTCGCCTATTTTTAAATTATCCAGCACTTTTCTAGCGGCTACAGTCAGATGATAACTGTTCTGCACTCTCTTCAACCCGCGCACAGTGCCAAGCTCTGCAACTAATCCAGTAAACATATCAGCATTTATTCCTTTCCACTCTGCCAGTCAGCAAAATATCTGCTCCTAAAGGCAGTGTTTCTGTCTCCTTCAAAACATAACAATCCTCCATCAGCGCAAAGCCTTTGCCGCCGACCGGAGTCAACGCCTCTTTGCCGCCGATCAGTTTCGGTGCGATAAACGCATAAATACGATCCACCAAGCCGGCTTCTAAAAAGTCACCGTGCACTGTACTGCCTCCTTCAACCAAAATACTGGTCAGATTACGCCCAGCCAGCTCCTGCAGCAGCAACGCTACAGGCAGCTTGCCATTGACCGCAGGCAGCTGAAGCACTTCTACCTTCGGCAGCGCTGCAGCGCTTCTGCTTTGGCCTGCTTGGCGCCCGGTAAACAAGTGCCTGTGACCAGCAATGTTTCAGCCTCGCCGTCAAAAATCTTCGCAGTCATGGGTATTTCACAGTTACTGTCCAACACTATCCGCAGCGGGTTTCGCCCCTCTACCCAACCTGGTAGTAAGCTCCGGATCATCTGCCAGACTACCGTATTCTTACCGACCAGGATACAATCGTGAGCCTTGCGCAAATAGTGCCCATAAGCTCTGGCGTCCTCGCCGGTGATCCATTTCGAATCGCCGGTCCTTGTAGCTATCTTACCGTCTAAAGTCATTGCATATTTCATCGAAACAAAGGGTCTGCCGGTTACGATCCAGTGGAAAAACTTCTCGTTAAGCAGACGTGCCTCTTCTGCGCACACGCCCACAGTAACCTCGATCCCCGCATCGCGTAACCGCTTAAAACCGTTGCCGGCAACCTTGGGGTTCGGGTCTTCGACCGCCGCAACCACACGTTTCAGTCCGGCAGCAATAATCGCCTCGCAACAGGGTCCGGTACGTCCAAAATGCGAACAGGGCTCCAGTGTTACATATATCGTTCCGCCACGGGCCAGCTTTTTTGCTTCCTTCAACGCATTGATCTCGGCATGAGGCTGCCCTGCCTTATGATGATAGCCTTCGCCTACAACTTCTCCATCAGCACTGACGATAACTGCACCTACCATAGGATTGGGGCTGGTATCACCTTCAGCCAGACAGGCTAAAGCCAGCGCCTGCCGCATATATAATTCATCGTCCATCAAGTCACCTTCTTCAAGTAAGCTTACGATATGCCCTGAAATTAGAAAAACCACAGGCAAAACCTTTTGGGGTTTTGTCTATGGCTCAGTAAACAAACTCATAGCCGCCTTTTCTCATCCAGACTATACTGTCGGTACCGGAATCACACCGGATCATGCTCACAAAGAAGCTCGCGGACTATAACCGCCGGTAGGGAATCACACCCTGCCCCAAAGGCTACCGTATTTAATTACTTTCTAAATATAGCACAAAATATTCAAAGCGTCAATTTCTTAAAAGCGAACTTCCTGTGAACAAACAGTATGCCTTCTGGCACCAACTATTTTTTTGGAAGCAGGCGGACTTGCTATTCCCGCCCGCTTCCAAAGATGGAGGAATGAGTGTAAACTCGTCTTATTGTCAGGCAGCAGCCCAAAGGCAAATCTGCCGTAACAGCTCTTGAAAATTAGCTTCCAGCATCGCTATCGCCTCAGCCGACGCATCATCGATATGCAGGCCTACGGTCACTGTAACAGTATGTCCAAGCATCCTGGCCAGTTCTAAGGCGGCTTTGCGTGCCAGCAGGTCTTCCTTATGCCCTGTCAGGCACAGTACCGATGCCGAAGAAGAAACTATATTTTTATCTTTTAAGCTGGGGCGCGGTACGCCTACGGCGACAGCACCGATATGCTGCTTTTCACCGCCGCCGATAACGACCGTCAGATCATCACCACAGCGTACTGCCACAGCTTCCAGCAAATATTCCTGCGCTCCCAAGGAAAAAGACTTTGCCTGCATTTTAGTCCTCCCCTTTCCAGGCCACAAAATGCTTATAATCAATACCAAACTGCATCAGGACCTTACCGATGATATGCTGCATTTGCTTTTCCACCGAATTTGACCCATTGTAAAAAGTCAGCATCGGCGGCACAAACGACGCAGCCGTAATCAGCAGCTTCCTTGATATTACGCAGATGCAGCCTGCTCAAAGGCATTTCGCGCGGTACGATAACTACCTTCCTGCCCTCCTTTAGACAAACGTCAGCGGAACGCAGCAGCAGATTATCTGTATAGCCGGCTGCTATCCCGGCGACTGTTTTCATACTGCAGGGTATTACGATCATTCCATCAGTTTAAACGAGCCGCTGGAAATACTGGCAGCCATATTTTTTATTGCTGTGCACAACATCGGCCAGAGTGCATACATCCTGTACGGTAAGATCCGTTTCGCACTCAAAATTTTTAACTGCACCTTCAGTTACAACTAAGTGAACTTCACAATCTGGGAGCAATTTTAAAGCTTTCAACATCTCATAGCCCAAAATGACCCCGCTGGCTCCGGAAATACCAACGATCAGACGCATCTCCAGCCCTCCTTCAGCAGATTATTTATCAAACAAGCCTAACATCGACCAGTACGGAACTTCAATCAGTACAGTCATAACATAGATAACGATAATGAACGGAATACCCAAACGGATCGTTTCCTTCTGTGAATACATACCGTTATCTTCACCCAAACCGACCAGCATGTTCAAATGCTGGAAAGGCAGCACATAGTGAGAAGCAACTGCCGAATAAGCGAGCAGCGCCGGAACAAGCGGCGTAATACCCATCTGGCTGGTAAAGGTGATCATAGCTGGGATAATGATACCCATAACTGCGATAACGCTGCCCAAAAGCATATGTATAATAATTGAAATAGTTGCGATAAACGCTGCCAGGATATATGGATCAGACGGAACTGTACCAGGCAATACTGTCTGGGCTATCCATGCATTCATACCGGTAGCGCCGCCAACACGTCCGATAGCAACAGCAGCAGTCAAAAAAATCAGTACATGCAGAGGAACACCGCTCCAGCTTGCCGGCGTCAGAATTTCGCCAACCAAAGGCAGGCTCATTGCCATTGCGATAAACAAGGTTACCCAACCGATATCGACGCCATGCAGAGTATCAGTCATCCAAAGAATGATCGCTAAAGTTACCCAAAAGGCAGTCCGAAGCTCTTTCCCACTCATTGGACCCATAGCTGCTAATTTAGCACGCATTTCCTCTTTGTTGACCTGTACTTCCTGAGTTGGCTTAAATAGGAACAAAATCATAAAGCAGGTAATAATACTTACGATAATACTGGGTGGTCCCATCAATTTAAACCAGCCAAGCCAACCTAGAGAAACACCGGATGATTGTACTGCCAGCGGACTGATAGTAGCATCGCCAGTCAAAAAGATCAGGGAAACCGGAACAGAAGCGGCAAAAACAGTAAAGCCTATTTTAAACTGCATCCACACGAGGAATATTCGCACTTTTAATAACGACCGCCATAACTGACATAATCAGGAAAGCACGCGGCCAGGGATGCGGAATCAAAAGACTGAGGATAAAAGTCAGAATAAAATCGCCACGATAATACTCTTAAATGAAGTTACATAAGAAATGATAAATTTATAAGCGATACGTTCGCCAAGTCCAGATTCTTTAACTGCACCGGCAATCAAATAAGCGCTACAATCAAAAACATCATTGGACCAGTCCAGGTCGAAAAAATGAGAGCAGGTTTTTCAACCCCAAAAACTGCGAGGAGTAATAGATAAAGACCGGAAGTATAACCCGGCTGAGTGATTTGAAAGCCCCAGAAAATTACGGTCATAAAAGAAAGCGCCATACATATCTGACCATTTCTTGCAAGTCCTGGGATATCGGCCGTGCCGATCAACAGTGCTACGATAATGCCTAAAATAAACCCTATTCTCGCTTTATTCATTCCCACAAATAAAACCTCCTATCTCTTACAACTTTTGAACATCCACAACCAATAAAATATCTATTTTAATAATTAAGTTTATGTGCAGCAAATTTAATTATTGTAATTTATTAAGTTATGGAGTATCCTTATGCTAATGAGCAAGAGCTTTTTGACAGCTCCTAAAAATTCTTTTTCTCCTCCTTCCCTTTCGTCTCCAGCAATTATCTTTCTTGCTTTTCATCATAGAACCAGCCCGTCTAAAAGGCAATTCAGTTAAATAAACACGTCATTCTTGTTAGGAATTTCCAAAGACGAAAGCTGTATTCCATTCTCGAATATGTGTATATAGCAAAATCGAATATAATTTAAATGAAGAAGGTAAAGATTTTAAAATAAATCTCATTTTTTACTATTTGCTATCGTGTTTTAATTTGCACAGAAGGGCGGATTGAATTTATGAATCTTAATCAATTGAAATACTTTCTGGCCATTGTCAAAACAGGTAGCTTTTCAAATGCTGCCGATGATATGTATATCTCCCAATCGTCAATGTCCAAACAGATAAAAGCCCTGGAAACAGAACTGGGTGTCGATCTCTTCAAACGCGAACATTCCAAGGTCTATCTGACTGAAATAGGTGCGGAATTTGCCAAATATGCTGAAATGACCATCAAACAACACAACGATATGCTGCTTTATTTAGATGAATTTGCTACCAAGAAGTCCAATACTATTCGTTTTGGGTCAATACCTGTAGTATCCTCCTATGGTATCAGCGCTCAGATAGCCCAATTTACAACCAACTATAAACCCGATGTTAACGTCGTTATCGATATGCACGAGACCAACCAGCAGGAAGTTATGAAAGAATCTGTTTGACGGAGCCATCGACATTGCGCTGATACGTACTGATTATCTTGATGAAGTAGATGTCTTTGACTGTATTCCGTATAAGAAAGATATTTTTGTTCTGTCTGCGATCAAAATCATCCTTTAAGTACAAAAGAAGCTGTTTCACTGAATGACCTGATAAAATACCCCACTTTCACTTTTTAGATACCTCATCGGTCATTTATACGATCGTTATGAAAGCATTTGAACGCCACGGCATCGAGAAAAAAAACAAAATGTCTGACAACAAGGCACAAGATCCTTATGGAGATCCTGCAGACGGCGCCAAATATTTCGCTACTGCCGCTCAGTCTCGTTGACCTGACACTTTTCCCTCATCTCTGTACCGTTCCTCTAGTTGAAGAACTCACAAGCGATGTGGCGCTGATAAAACTCAAAAAACGCCGCCTCAATAAAATTACCAAGGATTTTTGGATCTATTGGCAAAAATATTTTCAAATGCAATAAATAAAAAACCACTGCTCAGCAGTGGTTTTTTATTGCTGATATTCCTGATATTTACCGCAAAGGAACTTCCAAAATTTTTCTGTAGTCGCATTCAAAGTTTTTTCCTTACGTTTAACGATGTAAACATTACTGTAGATTGGCATCGTCAGAGGGACATATTTCAGCCCTTCAATGCTGTGTCCTTCCTCCAGCATCCGTTTTGTAAAAAAAGTAATACCAACATTATTGGCCACCATCGAAAACACATTCCTATGCCGTGTCATCGTTGCCGCCACATTACATTCCTTGTTCACTTTACGCAGCTTTTCCATTAAAATCCGGTAAATTTCCGATTTAGGAGAAATCAGAATGATTTTTTCATCCCGCAGCATCGAAAAATCAAATTCCTGCAGCTGTGCCAGCTCACTTTCCTGCGAACAAATCAGGCCGATCTCGTCTGTCATAAACAGCCGATGCTCCATATTCGGGCAGCTGGTCAAAACCGTCGCGCACAAAAGCAAAATCCACCTTATCGTTTTTTAAAAGCATCAGTACGTCTTTCTGTTCTTCTTCCAGAATATTATAATTAACGACCTGCCTGCGATTTTTATTGACTTTCTGAAACTCAGAAAGCAGCGTTGATATCTTATAGGAACTGACGATTGGAATCGAAGCGAATTTCACTTCTTCGATCGGCGTATCTTCAAAAGCCATCAGCTCCTGGTGCATTTCGTTTTTTGTCTCCAGCAGCTGCAGCGCATAATCATAAAAACACTGGCCTGCTTCCGTCAGAGTGATCTTATTACCGGTCCTGTTAAACAACACTACCCCAAGCTCGGTTTCCAAAGCTTTGATCTGCTTGGACAGCGAAGACTGAGAAATGTATTCTTCCAGTGCTGCCGACCAAAAACTGCCATGCTTGACAATAGCGACAAAATATCTCAACTGATTAAAATTCATTTCTCTCACCTGCTTTCACTCTGCCCAGCCTGAAGCTGCTTATCTACTACGATTATACGGTAAAAGCAGGCTTTTTCGTATTCCAATAGAGCATAACGTCTTGCCTTTATAGAATTAAAAGTTTATTAATGCAAACTATTGGTTATATCTTTCCAATATGTCAAAACAGCTTTGCTATTTAGAATAGCCTTCAAACTCCCACTCGTATTATGATGTTCCTAAGAGGAAATGCTGCTTGAACACCGGTGTCAGTTGGTGCAGCTCTGAAACCGGTCAGCTGAAAACTGTTAGATATTGCAAAAAACAGTCTCCGCAAAAATGATTCTACTTTCTTGCAGGCAGCAGCTTCCCATTCACAGTACAGTATATTTAAGGAGGCTTTATTATGACTACTAAAATCAATGATTTACGTTCCGCACTCGACTATCTGCGTACCATCCCCGGACAGTTGGTGGAAACCAACGTCGAGGCCGATCCACGTGCCGAGATCTCCGGTATTTACCGCTATGTTGGTGCCAAAGGCACCGTTAAACGCCCGACTCGCTTAGGACCTGCCATGATCTTCAATAATGTTAAAGGCCATCCCGGCGCTAAAGTCGCTATCGGCGTACTTTCAAGCCGTGCCCGTGTCGGGCACCTGCTGGGATGTGAACCCGAAAAGCTGGGCTTTCTTTTAAAAGACTCCGTATCCACCCCGATCGCTCCGGTAGTTGTAAGTGCTGACCAGGCACCCTGTCAGGAAGTAGTGCATCTGGCAACAGAAGAGGGCTTTGATATCCGCAAGCTGATCCCAGCCCCTACCAATACTGAAGAAGACGCCGGCCCATATGTAACCATGGGGCTTTGCTACGGCACCGATCCTGAAACCGGCGATACCGATATTACTATCCACCGCCTCTGCCTGCAGGGCAAAGACGAAATATCCATGTATTTCGTTCCAGGCCGTCACTTAGACGTATTCCGTCAAAAATACGAAAAAGCCGGCAAACCGATGCCGATCTCATCAGTATCGGCGTTGACCCGGCCATCGAGATCGCCGCCTGCTTCGAACCACCTACAACTCCACTCGGCTTCAATGAATTGAGCATAGCCGGCAGTATACGGGGCGAAGGCGTGCAAATGGTACAGTGCAAAACTATCAACGAAAAGGCTATCGCCCGTGCAGAATATGTTATCGAAGGCGAACTGCTGCCTGATGTCCGCGTCCGCGAAGACCAAAACAGCAATACCGGTAAAGCAATGCCGGAATTTCCGGGCTATACCGGCGCTATGAAACCAGCAATCCCGCTGATCAAAGTCAAAGCAGTTACCCACCGCCGCGACCCGATCATGCAATCCTGCATCGGTCCTTCCGAAGAACACGTCAATATGGCAGGTATACCGACTGAAGCATCTATCCTCGGCATGACGGAAAAAGCACTGCCAGGCAATGTCAAAAACGTATATGCCCACTGCTCCGGCGGCGGCAAATATATGGCCGTTATCCAATTCGTCAAAAAAGCTCCGCCTGATGAAGGCCGTCAAAGACAGGCTGCTCTGCTAGCCTTCTCTGCTTTCTCGGAACTGAAACACGTTATCCTGGTAGACGACGATGTTGATCTGTTTGATACCGACGACGTACTGTGGGCTTTGAATACCCGTTTCCAGGGCGATGTCGACGTTATCACTATCCCAGGCGTTCGCTGCCATCCGCTCGATCCTTCCCAATCCCCCGAATTTTCGCCTTCGATCCGCGATGTAGGTATATCCTGCAAAACTATTTTTGACTGCACCGTACCTTTCGGGCTTAAAGAGCATTTCCAGCGCAGCAAATTTAAAGAAGTCGATCCAGCCAAATGGGTTCCTGAATTATTCAAAAAATAATAGTAAAAGAAAAATACCTGAAGCATTTATGCTTCAGGTATTTCTTTTGTATACCTAATGCCAGCAGCTTCACTGCCTGCCACTGTTTGTGTCTCTCCGGACTTACTTCCCTGTCCCAAAATTCATACTTCAACTGGAAGAAATACTCCTCATAAAAACAGTTGACAGCCGATTGCCGCGAATAGTCTATTTTTAAACGCTGCTAAAACATCCAACAAACCGGCGCCAAAATATGGCAGCAACTCTTTTACTTTCCGTTTATACGTCCTGGTCTCCTCCTGAAAGCGAGCATAACACAAAGCAAACAGCGCCAGCTCCAGCAGCTCCTTAAAAGTAATATCGTCGCCGCTTACGGCAGCCGTCAGTACTGTTTCATAAATCAAACTCCGTACCGCTGCACTGGCGTGAAAAAACAAAAGAAATTCGTTCAGCGCTGTGCTGCCTGCGGCGGTACATATCCCTCAGCAAGTTCACCACCACGCACATATGGTGCTAAAGCTGTGAAATTATCGCTGCTCACAAAAGTCTGCCCCATTTCCAGCAAAATTTCCTCCGGCGTCAGCTGCAACCCATTCAGCAATCCACACGCCTCACCGTCCTGCAGATGTCGATAGATTTTCAACCCCTGCCGCTCCTCGCAGCCTGTAACCAGGCCATGCGGGCACTTCAACAAACCTTCCATATCAGTATGCCGCCCCCTTTTCGATAATCCTGCGGGCAAGAAACCTGTGCAGATTTATGATTGTCGTATGCTCATAGCCATATTTATCCTCTTCGTCAAAAGTTATCTTCACCATCTCAATATGATTCCTGCGGCAATAATCGTTCAACTCCCTTTCGGCCTGCTCACGGTCGTTGATCTCTCCATCCGATAATAGAAACAACAATCTCCGCTTCCCCTTCAGCACCTGTTCCTGCAGCAACCGCACCGCCGGCAGCAGATTAGTCCCCCCTCCAGACAACGGTACGATCGAAGTCTGCTCGGCTTTATCAATAAAACTTTTACGTACTTTGCCCCGCCCTCAAAATCTATTACCAGTGTTCTGATACCGTCAAAATTATTAACTGCCGCTAAAATCTCGATCAGCGCTTCTGCATATTCACGTTCAAATCGGTACGTACTGCCCGAAACATCGCGTATGATCATAATATCTACCGATACCTTACGCCGCAAGTAATACTGATAAACCCTGCTTTCCTCCGCTGTTTTAGAGGCCAGATACACTTCCTGCTGCTTTTTCAGGTTAACGTCGCCGTCATAAGCACCAATGATCTTCATCGACGTAAAGCTCTGCTTAAAAATATATTCCAGCTCGCCGATCTCGCGCCTGTATTTCCGTACTGTATCCAAAAGAACTGTGAAGTGTCGCCCGACCTGCTTACATACGCCCTACGCCTGCCAGCTTACCTGTCTGTGATGCGGCATTCTGCATTTTTGCTTTCAGTTCACGGATATGCTCTTTCCGTACAATCTCGCATAATTCTTCTTCGCTGAACACCTTCAGCATCGACATAGAACCGGCAGTTCCTGCCGCAGCAGCTTTCTGCTCCCACACAGGTGTGATTTCTGACGTCATCCGCAATCCCTGCAGCCATTCTGTCAGCAAATCCGTCACCACGATCAAATTCTGCAGCTCCGTCCGTACCGCAGTCAAGGCCAGAGGTACCATAAAATCATAAAAACTACTGTCCCCCTGCGGCTCGATGATACCGTACTTCAAAAACACCTGTAAAGCTTCCAGCTGACCACGCTGCGGCAAATATTTCACAAGCTGCTCCAACTCCACATCCTGTGTCGTCATATTCAGCAGTGTCAGCAGCTTGCCAAACTCAGGCAGCTCACGCGCCAGCTTATACTCACAGAACGTCCTAAACAGACTTCTATAGATGCATCGGTATAAAATATCCTTCTTAAGTCGCTCCAAGTGCCTGTACCCCTCCGTCCCCGTAAACAACGCCGTCTTTTCATACCGCAAAACACTCAGTTCACTTACAACAAATGCATCAGTAAAACTCTCTGACGACAGTAGCCCATGCAAAGCTGAATGCTGCCATGCCTCCAGCAACCATTCGCAGTTGACAGCCAGCACATACCCGTCCTCACGACTTCCAGTACAGCAGCACAGCTGTCCGCATTCTGTGCCAACAGAGTCTTGATATGCAGCTGCATCAGCATAATATTCTATTTTAAAAGCCAGTTCCGGGCATAATATCGCAAAATTTTCCATAACAGCCACCTTAAATAATTGAAGACTCAAGCTTCTCCTTCACCATCTGCAAATCATAAAAACCCAGGTCTACATCCAGATAATACATAAAGCTCTGCAAAATGATCTCTTTAAAAGTTCCGATTCCTATCGCGCTCAAGGCCTGCTCCAGCTCCATGATCCGCCTGTCTGTCAAATCAGTAACGCTTGCCGCCTCACAGCCCAACACCCTTTTTGCCAGATACCTCTTGATGCTTTCAACATTTCGATTATCATAAAAATAAGAATCTATCATCGTCTGCCGCCACTCTGGGCGCCGCAAAAGCTCCAAATTGCACAGAACTACGGCAATAGCCGCATTGCGTACCGACAGTGGATAAGTATTGCTGCGTACCTCGCGCATCAACTCAATAATATAACGCTTTAGGCTTACCGGTACAACATCGTTGGCACGGCACTCCTCCGCTACTATCTGTTCAACTATCAAAAGCTCATCTTCCGCCGTCGGATAATCGAAATAAAATGAAACCAGACGCTGAGCAAAGCTCTGCGGCAGCTTAACGTTGCCGGAATATCTGCTGTCATTCGAGCAGAACACGATCCGAAAATCCTCGTGTGCATAAATCATCTTATCGCCGATCGCCGTTACCGAAGTCCGGTCCAGTATACTGTTGAACATCAGCAAAATCTCCTGTACCGAATGTGTCGCCTCATCGACGATGATAATGCCGCCACGCTCCATACAATCTGCCACAACTCCGTTCTTAACTGCCAGACTGCCGTTTTCCAGCCTCAGTCCCAAAATCAGGCTTGTTTTCGTCTGTTCTGGACTCAGCTGCACATAATAGGCTGGCACATTTTTAGCCAGCGCATACTGCCTGGCCAGGTTCATCGCGATAATACTTTTGCCGCTGCCCGAAGGTCCCACGATATAAAGCGGCCACCTGGTATGCTCAAGCACCGCGTAGCAGCGTGCCAAAAGCTGCGTCCCATCCTCGCCTACTATTTTTGGTATCTGCTGCAGATCAAGCTGTGTTTTCAGCTCTGCCATAATTTTTCACCCCACAATTATATAAAAAAAGCGGGGGAGCTAACTCCCCCGCCAATCAAGGACTTGTCCAAGCCCCAAGCAGCCATTTATTTCTTTAAAGGTGGAACCGGCGGAATTTGCTGTAAATTAGGAATATCTTCCGGTTTTAGTTTAAATACATCATGTACATGGATTTCTTCGGTAGAACGCCAGGAATAACTGCAGGTATCGCAGACATAAACTTCCCAAACATCGCCAACCGGAGATTTAGTCATAACTCTTACTGTATCAGCATCACAACGCGGACATTTCATAAAAATCTGCCTCCTTTATACCTCAAATTATCATTGATTTTTTTGTGCAGCCATAAAGTCTCTGAAAATAGCTTCCCATTTCGGGGTAGCCGGAGACGGTTTCAACAATTCAACAGAACGCGGATTCGGTTCCGGAGCGACCGGAGTAGTTGCATCGATGATCAGCTTGTCATGCATACCTGCCGGTACCGAAGACGGATCAAGCGGCATACCTGCACAATTCGGGATGATCGCAACATCCTTACTGGGTTTGACGCGGGTAGTAAGCGCCCACATAACCTGCTCCAGGTTAAACGGATCGACAAACTCGTCGACAACGATAATGACCTTGGAATAAGGCATACCATGCGGAGTAGACAGCAGACGGAAAGCAACACCCTTACCGAAGCCGCCGTAACGGACCTTCGTAGAAATGATAACGCCGATACCATGAGTATACATAGCATTGACTGCCTGCACTTCAGGCATAGTAGCTTTCAGCTGTTTGTACAGAGGAACACTGGTATTAAGAGCCATCAGGTAATCGATCTCAGTCCAGGGCATACCAAGATACAAGTTTTCAAATATCGGATTGGTACGATGTGTGATATGAGTTATCTTGATCTCGCACTGATTCCTGGGCGCCGGAATAAGAGCCAGGGAACTCGCCGAACGGACCTTCGCAGGTACGAACGCGCGGCATAATGTAGCCTTCCAGAATAACTTCAGCATGAGCAGGAACATACAAATGCTCAGCAGTATCAGCTTTAGTAATTTCAGTAGGAACACCATCCTGCAAGGCGCCGACGAATTCATATTCATTCTGGTCGTAATTAACAGGAGTGCTTGCCATAAAGCTTACAAGCGGAGTATTGCCCAGAGCGATAGCTACCGGTAAAGGCTCGTTGACTTCTTCTGCCTTAGCAAGCTGGATGGCGATATCATGAAAAGGCAAAGCCTGGATGCCGATACGGTCGATATCTTTGACCTGGATACGGTAAATACCGACATTCTGCTTATCCAGATTATCAGGTTCAGCCGGATCGCCGGTAACAACGGCTGCTTTAGACAGGAAAAAACCACCGTCCTGATCATTGATTCTGTAAAGAGGCAAAACATCAAATAAATTGATATTTTCGCTGATGGTATTTTCCTTACACATTGCTTTTTCACGTGGAAGAATTACTGGCGGTACCGGGAATTTGTCCCAGCGGCGGTTCAATTCATGGAATTGTTCCTTTACAGGAGTGTCTTTAGGCATTCCCATCATCAAAGCATGATTAGCCCAGGAACCGTGAACGTTGGTTACAACAGAATATTTATAACCTTTCACCTTCTCAAACAAAACAGCCGGTTTTTTATCCATATTAGCGCAGGCACGTCCGGCAGCGCCAATATCAGGTTCCGGATCGACCTCATCTTTAACGCGATCAGCTGCCCCTCTTCTTCTAATGTTTTAAAAACTCTCTCAAATCTTTGTAAACTTTTGCCATGTTTTTGACCTCCTTTGTCATCGTTTCACTTGGTAAGGTTTACCCCTTGTCTATATACTAGAACTGACTGCTCCTAATAGCAATTCAGTTAGTTCGCAAGGATATGCGTTTTCGGAATTTCCAAAAAAACTATCGCTGTCATTCAGTTTAGGAATGGCAGCGACAGGCTGTTCACGCCGCTTTTTACCCCGTGCCAGCCATACTTTCATCCCACATTTGCAGCCACTCACCAGTGGTCATTGCAGTGCTATCAGCCCCCTCCAAATTTGTTGTCAACAGAAAAAACAATGGCGATACGGAAATAATATCCATACCGCCATTGTTTTATGTATTCTGTCGAAGTTCTAATAATTATTATCAACACATTTTTACAGACATTTTAAATTATAAAATGGAAAGACACAAATGCATTCCCTAATCAAAACTTCCAGATAAAATTGATACTACCGCTGAAGCCCTGCTTTTTGCCGCTCCAGCCCCGCAAGCCAATGTCGACAGCAGCGCGTTCACATCTTTATTTTGGATGATATAACCCAGCTCCAACATACCACTGCTGCCTTTGATACTGGGTGCCGGCGTGCTCAGACCTTTGACCGTTGCTTTTGCTTCGCCGTCAAATTCGTATTCATAAGCCAAACCTACATAATAAGTACCACGCTCACAGTTTTCTTTGCTCAGACGTGCTCCCGATCTGGCACGAGTACTGTTGACTTCGTCAAAGTCATAAACTTCTCCGTTACCGGCACCGCCTAAAGTCACACTGTCACCGCTTTGGTGCGTATACAAAAGCTTGGCATAAATATCTGCTTTTACAGTATCGTTCAGTTTGCTGACCTGCCAATACCAATATGAGCTCCGTAGTAACTGCTGCTGCTGTCATAGTCGCATAACCTTA